>Ga0209728_1001316_pt1 | contig 15653 bp, 14 predicted proteins | sample RifGroD1_FD_183997 | JGI IMG/M metagenome (GOLD analysis project Ga0209728, IMG submission 183997) | Groundwater microbial communities from Rifle, Colorado, USA - Groundwater D1 (SPAdes) (version 2) | ecosystem: Environmental > Aquatic > Deep subsurface > Groundwater | place: Rifle, Colorado... | reverse complement strand
CCCGTCCCAAGAGGCGCTCCTTGACCGGGCCATTGTCGCCACCTACCGGGCCAAGGGAATTACCCAAGACCCGCAAACCCAAAAGAAAGAACCGCCCTTAATGGAAGACCTTTATAAAATCCTGATCGGCATGGAGACGGCCGAAGCGATGGACCTGGCGGCCCGAATCGAAAAGTTTGTCAAGGGGTCCTTTGTGGGAATCTTTGATAAGCAAACCAACATTGATATCAAAAATCCCTTTACCGTCTTTTCGGTCAAGGACCTCCAGGACACCTTAAGACCCATCGCCATGTTTATCATTCTTGATTTTATTTGGACGCGGGTCAAAAAAGACTTAAAGAAAAGACTCCTCATTGTTGACGAAGCCTGGCACATGATGCGCTACCCCGACTCGGCCCAATTCCTCTGGAGCGTGGTTAAGAGGGCCAGGAAGTACTATCTTGGGCTAACCACCATCACCCAGGACGTCGAGGACTTCCTGGCCCAGGACATCGGTAAGGCCATCGTCACCAACTCGGCCCTCCAGCTTCTTCTTAAGCAGTCCCCGGCCGCCATCGACAAAATCTCGGAGGTTTTTTACCTCTCCCAAGGAGAGAGACAGCTCCTTCTGGCCGCCAACATCGGCGAAGGAATCTTTTTTGCCGGACCCCACCACGCCCCGATTAGAGTCGTCGCCTCCGAGGAAGAACACGCCCTAATTACAACCAAACCGCAGGAATGGCCAACGAAACAACTATAGACAAAGAAACGGCGAGAAGGCTCCTTCTCATTCTTTCCCTCGAGGGGGATGTCAAAAGGGAAGAAATCGAGTGGGCTTTAGCCATCATCCACCAGATTCGGGGCTACGGGGGAATAACGCTGGCCAAAGCGGCCCAGGATGGATCTTTAAAGGAAATCTTGGCTGCCATTGCCGCCGAACAAATTTCCCCGACTACCCCCAAAAACCTTCCGGCTTTAATTAAAGAGGCCGGAGAAAGGAAAGCCGCCCTCAAGGCGGCAGAGGAAACCGGAGAAAAAGAGGCCGAGGAGTTTATTGAGGCCGCCGAAAAAGCGGCCAAGACAAAGGCTCAAGTTGAAGCCCCCCCGGCTGCCCCTGAGGCCCCGGCCCCAGTGCCCGAAACACCGGCTCCAACCCAACCTGTTCCCGAAGGCTTTTCGATAAGAGTCAGTCCGAAGTTTGTCGAAAAACTCGGCAAAAAGGCGGCTTTTGCCCCCTTCACGGTTGCAAAATTCCTTTCTCCCCGGCTGCTGCAAGAAAATCCGGCCGTAGCCACATCTCTCGCTACTTCAATTCCTCTCTCTGAGTTATCAAAAAAAGCCGAGGGTTTCCCCGAGGCCGAAAGAGTCAAAATTTTGAGGTTTCTTGAGGCAATAAAAGAAGCTCGGTACTCAACCGTTGCCCGAATGCAGCTACCAATGAAAATTGCCTCCATAACCGGGATCCAGGCCACCCTGATGGAAGGTTCGGAAATGGGACTTCCCCAAGGACAGGTTGCGGCAATTATCCAAACAGCGAAGGTTTCTGGCCCTTCTTTCCTCGGCGGGCTGGGCCGGCAAGCCTTGGGAGGAATTGCCCAAAGAGCCATTTCAAAGGGTGTTACAAAACTTGCCACAAAGGCAATTACGACAGCGCTTGGCACGGCGGTTGCCCCCGGCGTAGGAACAGCAATCAGCTTGGTCGCCGACTGGCTGGTGGGTAAAGCCAAAGACTTTCTTTCCTGGATGACAAGAAATGCTCCTAAGGTAGCGATAGGAATCGGCGCTTTTCTCTTTGGAACGGGCTTTGTCTTGCAAAGCAGTCTCTTAATGGGAAGCGGGGCGCTGGTGGGCGCTGGTGGCCTTGTGGGTCAAGCCGGCGGCGTTGGGCCGGCCCTCTCCCAGGCCGGAGGCTTTGCCTCATCGGTCATTACCGGAATAACCTCTCTTGCCGTTGCTTCGATTGCTACCCCTTTAATCGTGGCTTTAATTTCAATTCCGGTTCTGGTTGCCATCATTCTTTTTATCATCAACTCAGGGGCTTATTTGGTTCCTCCGAAGGGCGAGATACTCCCTGGTTTTTTAGAGTCTCCTTATATCAAGGTGGAAAAAAAAGCTAGTCCCCCCGGCCCTTTCCAAAACAGTCAATTACCACTTAACAACATTACTTATACAATTTCTGTCTCTGCGCTGAGGGGTGCTCTTACCAACGTCAGATTTGAATACAGCTGTCGTGTGTATAAAAAAGGCAGTAAGCCTCCCTGTCCTTCGGTTTCAATAAAAGACTCTGAAGGAAAAGAAATTACATTAGGGGAGCAGGAAAATTTGGTAATTTCTCCTACGAATCCGTATATTTTGACATACACTGCGTCTTACGGCACTTCTTTTTCGGACTCCGCAGTAATAGACACCTTCGTTGTTACCGCTGATACGCCAGACCAAACCGATGCGGTCTCTTCTGGGGGCGCTACTATAATAATTGGCAAACCGCCGCTCGGGTGCTTCATTTTTAATAACAATGTCGGCCCATACTTTAAAGTCTATTCCTTGGGTTGGGAAAAATATCCAATACGAATGCAGAAAGTTATGAACGCCATAGTAACACTATCCACTTCCTCAAATTGGTTAGATTACGTGTGTCGTGGTGGAGAGGTGGTTCTCACCCACGCAAGACAGGAGGGGGGTTGGGGGGCTTGGGCTCCCAGCGCAACCGCCAAAGACATTATCTTCTATTCAACGTACGGCATAACAGAAGGAAGTAGTAGTGGATATAGTCTTTATTTATTTGCCCACGAGTCGGGCCATTTGATTGATTATCATAATTCTATTGCTGCATCACAGTATCGGGAGCTTGCCGCCCACGAGGGTTTCCTGCCTACTTACCCTGTTTGTTGTAGAAGCGCAGGAGAGGACCTTGCAGAATCCATTGGTCGATATCCAATCAATCATCCTATTTTGGAAGAACCAAGGTTTCAAGGACATAAAGAATTTGCTAAATTTATATTTGGAATCGATTTCTAAATGAATAAATTGTTTTCCATATTTAAAAAGTATTGGTTGGCCTCCTTGTCTATCGTCCTTTTCGTCTCTCTTTTAGTTTGGTATTTCCTTCTACCCAAAGAAGGTGGTCCAGTAACAGAAAGGGCTAAAGATATCGAGCTTTACAAAGACGCTATAAGGCCGGGCCAATCAGTAAACGATCTAATAAACCTCCTTGGAGAGCCCGTCGCTACCTTAGAACAAGATCAATACAAAATCTTAGAGTATCCCTCTGCTTTCAGTAAATATACATCAAAAATATTTACTTCCGAAGAAAAGATAGAATTCATACGAGAGCCCGTCAAATACGAAGAGGAAAGAAAAATTAATTCCTATTTAGAACAATTAGGCGAACCTGTAGCTAAGCTTTACGACGAAAGCCTCAGTCTTTCTTATCTTGGCTATATCTATCCAGAACAGGGCCTTGCTGTTTTTGCACATAAGACTGACGGAATAATAATTGAGATTTGGTATTTTGAGCCAACCAATATTGGCAACTTCTTGACAACCTGGGGAAAAGACCTTGTCGAAGAACCAGCCGACGAACCAGAAACAATAAAGTAGACTAGCTTTGTATTCTCACTGGCATGATTAAATGGAGAAAGGCGGGGTCGGTCGGGTCCTTGAAAATCCCCGGAGAGGAAGGCCCGGAAAGCTCCAGATCAACCTCTTCTGCCTTTACCGCGTGCAAAAACTCTTCTAGGAAGCGGTAGTTAAAGGCAATTTCCAGTTTTGCTTCTCCCTCAACTTTGGCGTCGACCCTTGTCTTTTGGCTCCCGGAGGTGGAACTTTCCGCCGAAACGTCGAGAAAATCTTTACCCAAATTAATTCTGACGATGTTGGCCGCCTCCCTAGCAAAGACCGACGAGAGCTTAACCGCTCTTAGAAGTTCGTCTTTGTCAATTATTATTTTTGTCCCTCCCTCTTTGGGAATGATTTTTTCGTAGTCCGGAAATTCTCCTTCTAAAACCCGGGAAGAAAGAACCACTCCTTCTGTCCCAAATAAAACCTGGTTTTCTTTCTTGTTGACGCTTAATAAAATTTCCTCCCCTTCGGCGGTCCTTGAAAGTTCCCCCAAAACGCTTTTGGGCAAAACCAGCCTTTCCTCTTTCCCTTTCGCCCTCACCTGAATTTTCTTCTGCGAGAGACGAAAGCCGTCGGTGGCAACCAAAACCAGCTGGCCTTTTTGAAAAACAAAAAGAACACCCGTTAAAATGGGCCTAGTTTCGTCGATTGAGGCGGCAAAAAGGACTTGAGCCAGGGCGCCCAAAAAAGATTCCCTCGGAAGACTCAGCGTCCCCTCTTTACCGACGGCCGCAGGGACCGAAGGAAAGTCGGCGGCATTCATCCCCGAAAGGGTTGACTCAAAAGTCGGCGTGTGGATTTTTAACTGCTCTTTTTCGACTTCGAGAGTTATCTTTTCCGAAGGCAAATTGGTCACCAGGTCGGTAATTGTCCTTCCGGGAACGGTTATTTCTCCTTCTTTTTCGACGTTGGCCCCGATTGAACAGGCAACTGAAACTTCAAGGTTGGTTGAAGAAACCAAAAGTCTGGTTTTTTGGGCGACCAGTAAGATATTACCTAAAACGGGAAGTTGTGTTCTGGTACTGACAAAACGAGAAGCGAGAGACAAAGATTTTGCAAAACTTTCTTGTAAAACGCTGACTTTCATTTCTCCTTTATTATCATATTTAAAATAGTAGTGCTAGTAGTAGAAGGTGTTGATAAGTTAATAAATTTGCCGAGACGACCTTGATTTTCGGGACAAATTCGTGTTGATACAAGGCTCGGCCTTTTGTTGATACTTTTGTGGATAATTTATCTTCTATTGTAGATAAGTGCAAAAGCTTTTTAACTTACCCTCAAAGGCTCTTTTTTATCCCCAACAAGTCCCCACGGATATTAACATCGTTCGAGGCCAAGCTCGTTATTTTTTCCACCGCGTGCATGACCGTGGTGTGGTCCCTCCCCCCGACCAGTCGCCCCACCTCCTGAAGAGGTAGCCCCAACTCCCTTCTTAATAAATACATCAGGATTTGGCGGGGCCTGGCAATGGGCCTGGCCCGGGACTCCCCCAAAAGGGATCTCTTGCCGACCGAGAAATATTTAGAAACCGCAGTGACGACGTCGCCTGGCGAGGCCTTTTTAATAAGGGGCCCTTCTTCGGCCTTTCCCAAAAGCGAGCGGACTAACTCCTCCCCTATTTCGGTTTTTCTCAGCCTGGCTTCAGAGGTCAGCTTGATGAGGAACCCTTCTATTTTTCTGGCCGAGTCGACGTTGCCGGCGATGATTTGAATTAGGTCCATGGGGAGGGCCACCCCCCTCTCTTTAGACTTGATTTGGATGATGGCGCAACGAAGCTCAAAGTCGGGAGGGGAAATATCGACAATCAGCCCCGCCTCAAAGCGGCTTCTCAGTCTTTCTTCTAGTTTGGCGATTTCAGAAGGCGGCCGGTCCGAGGCTAAGATTATTTGGCCGCCGGCGCCGGTGACGGCGTTAAAGGTATGGAAGAATTCCTCCTGAACGGCGTCTTTGCCGGCAATAAACTGAATGTCGTCGATTAATAACACCGAGAGTTTTCTGTATTTCTCGCGAAAAGACTGGGTGGTTTTATTTCTAATCCCTTCAACAATGTCGTTGGTAAAGTCTTCCCCCGTACAAAAAAGAATTTTTGTCGACGGGGACTTTTCCAAAAGCATCACCCCCACGGCATTCATGAGGTGGGTTTTACCGACCCCCACCCCGCCCCAGATAAAAAGGGGGTTATAAGCACTGCCGGGGTTGGCCGAGACCGCTTCGGCCGCCGCGTGGGCCATTTGGTTGGAAGAGGAGACGGCGAAATTTTCAAAAGAAAAGCCGGGCCTTACCCTGGTTCTGGTGAAGGCGGCCAGGAGGTCCTCTTGCTCCTTTTTCTCGGTTTCAAAAAGGGGCGTTCCAGCAAGCTCTTGGCTAACCCTGTCCGGATTTTGTTTGACCAGAAAAACAAGGTCACACGGCTTCCCCATGGTTTTGGCGAGGGAATCTTGGACCAGGCCGAAATACCGTCCCTCGATGGTTGTTTTGACAAACGAAGAGGAGCAGCCGACGTGGATAGTCGCCCGACCCTCTCCTTCCTCTACTTTATCCAGGTGGGTTTGGGAAAACCAAGTCGAAAAAATAGCCGGAGAAACAGAAAGTTTAAGGACCTCGAGGGTCTCCTTCCAGGCGGCCTTTTTATCGACACTGGTCATATTAAAAGCGTAACATGGACTATTATCGAGTTATCCACAATTCGTCAACCCCCAAAAAAGGCGAAATTTTACTAAAAAGGTTTTTCTTTTTACCAAAAAGGGCTTTAAGGCAAGACTAGAAACTCCCCAAAAGAAACGATATAATGTCGAGATGGCAACCAAGAGAACCTACCAACCAAGTAAAATTAAGAGGGCGAGGGCCCACGGCTTTAGGGCCAGAAGCAAAACCGCGAAGGGTCGAGCGGTGCTTAAAAGGCGAAGGCTGAAAGGAAGAAAAAGGTTAACCCCAAGATAAATGCTATCCCGCCAATTTACTCTTAAAGGAGAAAATGAGTTTGAGAGAGTTCGGAACGAGGGCCGCCTTTTTCAATCCGACTCTTTCGGTTTGAGCGTTTTGGAAAGAGGGGACGACGAAAATCCGCTCTTTGCCTTTATCGTTTCGAACAAGGTTTCGAAAGAGGCGGTTCAAAGAAATCGGATTAAAAGGGCCTTAAGCGAGGCGGTTCGCTTTGAAATGACGCGACTGAAAAAGGGCTTTAACGCCATTTTTTTGGCCAAGCAGGTCGGCACCAAAAAACCAACCGACGAGTTAATGAGAGAAGTAAGGGAGGCCCTGGAGACAGCGGGCCTGACAAAATGAAAAAGGTATTAATTTTTGTTTTCAGTTTTTATAAAAAGGCAATTTCTGGTAGTATTAAGCTTCTTTTTGGCGGCGGCTGTCGTTTTAGCCCGACTTGCAGCGACTATGCCAAAGGTTCAATCGAAAAGCACGGGGCTTTTTGGGGGTCGGTGCTGACCATCAAGAGAATTTCCCGATGCCACCCGCTTGGAGGTTTTGGCTACGATCCGGTTCCAGATAAATTATGAACATTTTTAACATCATCCTCATCGAACCCTTGGCCAACGGGCTGATTCTTTTTTATAAACTTCTTGGGCAAAACATGGGTCTGGCCATTATTGGTTTTTCTCTGGCGCTGAGATTTCTCCTCAATCCCTTAACCAAGCCCTACATGGAGTCGATGAAGAAAATGAAGGAGTTTGAACCGCAGCTGGCCAAACTTAAAGAAAGACACAAGGACGATAAAAAGAAGCTAATGGAGGCCCAGACGGAATTTTACAAGCAAAAAGGTATCAATCCGGGGGCGGGGTGTCTTCCTTATTTACTTCAGATTGCCGTTTTAATTGCCCTTTTTAACGTCTTTACCAGGGTTCTTTCCCCCAACGGAGACGTCGTTGTCAAATTTAACGAACTGCTCTATTTGCCTTTAAGATTTGCCGAAGGGGCAGTCATTAATACCCGGTTTCTTTATCTCGATATCACCAGGCCCGACGCTTTCCCGGTTTCCTTCCTTCCTTTTTCGATTCCCGGCCCGATTCTTATCCTGGCGGCACTTTTACAATTTGCCTCCGCCAAAATGATGACCCCTTTTCAGAAATTGGAAGAGAAAGTGGCACAAAAGACTAAAGGAGCGACGGATAACCTTCAAGTTTCGATGCAAAAATCGATGTCTTTGACTTTCCCGCTTTTTACTTTAATTTTCGGGCTCAGTTTTCCTTCGGGCCTGGCCCTTTATTGGCTGCTCTTTTCTCTTTTTCAGCTTTTACAGCAGTATAAAACCTCGGGGTGGGGAGGACTGACGCCCCTGGTGGCAAAAATCGGTTTACTGAAATTGTCAGCCTCCAACCATAAATGAAAAAAGATTTAATTAAAGAAGTTCAAACCGACGCCAACAAACTCTTGGCACTGATGGGAACAAAAGCCGAGGCAAAGGTTGCCGAAGACAAAGAGGGCGACGTCCTTCTGGTCAACATCAAGACCGAGGAAGAGGCCGGCCTTCTTATCGGTCACCACGGCGAGACGCTCAATTCTCTGCAAACCATTTTGGGACTGATGTATAGACAAAGAACCGGGGAGTGGAAAAGAATGTCGGTCAACGTTGGCGATTGGAGAGAAAAACAAGAAGAATACCTGAAGGAAATGGCCAAAGTGACGGCCGAGCGGGCAACCCAAACGGGGGAGCCGCAGAATCTTTACAACCTTTCGGCCTCCCAAAGAAGGGTGATCCACATGGCTCTTTCGGAAAATGGTGGAGTTGAGACAGAATCGATGGGTGAGGGAGACGAGAGATACCTTGTTATTAAACCGAAAAAATAATCTGGTCCTGGCCGCCCTGATCTTTCTTATTCCGACCCAAGTAGGCTACCACTTCTGGCCGGACTTCGCCCACGTTTTCGGTATCAGGGTCGATTACCTCTCTCCGGCGATTTATTTAACCGACCTTCTCGTTCTCTTGCTTTTTTTCCTTTGGGCGAAAACCAAGCCCAAAATTAACAGAAAGACAATCGCCCGGCTTATTTTTCTGATGCTTTTTGCCTTCGTCAACATCCTTCTGGCCAAGAATACCGGCGCCGCCCTTTACAAATGGATTAAAATTTTCGAATTTGTCTTTTTTGGCTATTACCTTTTTTCCCTTAAGGGGGTTGATATCAAAAAACAAATAATGCGGCCGCTGGGGCTTTCTCTCCTCTTTTTTTCCTCAGTCGGCATCCTCCAGTTTATTAAACAAGGAACCATTGGAGGACTTCTTTATTTTTTGGGCGAAAGAAGCTTCACGGCCTCTTTGCCCGGAATTGCCCTGGTTGATATCGGCGGCAGCCAATATCTAAGGGCCTATTCAACTTTTTCTCATCCGAATTCTTTGGCCGGTTTTTTGGCGACGGGATTGATTCTGCTCGCTTTTTCTAAAGAAAACAGGCAATTCAAAATGGTCGTCTTCACCCTCGGCCTAGCCGCTCTTCTTTTTTCCTTTTCTCTCGGGGCGCTCTTGGGCCTGGTCGTTGTTCTCCTTTTTTATCTGACCGTAAGAATCTTGCCCAAAACCTTTAAGAAGGGCCTGCTGGCCATCGTTTTTTTGGCGATTGTTTTGAGTCTGGCCCAGACCGTTTATTCGAGGTCCTATTTAAAGGCCGATGATTTGGCCGAGGACGTCCATAACCGCTTGGTCTTGGCCGTGGCCGCGGGGGAACTTTCTTCTTCCTCACCGATTTGGGGAGTAGGCCTCAATAATTTTATTGTCAGGCTACCCGAAATTAAATCGGTGACCGGCTTTTCGGTGGGGCGACAGCCGGTCCACAACATTTTTCTTCTGGCTCTGGCCGAGGCGGGGATTCCCGGTCTTCTTCTTTTGACCCTTTTATTGACTAAAGCGGCGTCAACCGCCGCCAAAAATGGAAAAATCCTTTTTGGGCTGGCCATAATTTTTATGGTCGTGACGGGACTCGTTGACCATTACTGGTTGACTCTTCAGCAAAACCAACTCCTTGCTTCTTTGGTTCTTGGGCTTTCATTAAGAGAGGGGAGTTAGTTGTGTTAGACTTTAAAAATGGAAACTTTGTTAAAAATTTATTGCGACGGCGGGGCTAGGGGAAACCCCGGACCAGCCGCCGCCGCCTTTGTTGTCGAAAGGCGGGGGAAGGTCATTTTCAAAAGCGCTAGATTTTTAGGAAAGGCAACCAATAACGTGGCCGAATATTCGGCCGTTTTATTGGCCATGCGCTGGCTTTCTAAATTTGACCCAAAAGACTTGAGCGAAGTCCGTTTTATTCTGGACTCCGAATTGGTGGCAAAACAATTAGCCGGACTTTTCAAAATTAAAAACGAAAACTTAAGGGGCCTCTATTTTTCCGTCAAAGAAGAAGAGAAAAAAATTCCTTTGAGTATTTCTTTCGCCGCCGTTCCCCGAAATAAAAACAGACTGGCCGACCTTTTGGTTAATCGGACCCTCGATGAAAATCTCTAGGAGTTTCACGTTCCTCCACGTTTTTAGTCAATCGTTCACTTGAAAAGAAAATTTTTTCAAAATAAGTTGTCTTTAAAGTACAAAAAGTAAATTGCAATGCCGCGGAAATTGACTTAGGATAAGGTGGCGATGAGCCCTGATACATCATTTACTCCCGACTATCGCCCGACGGTCGCCATTTTTTCTGAGCCAGGCGGTCTAGCCGTTTCCTTGGTTGAAAAATTGCTGGCAGACTTTTGTAAAGTGGCGATTATGGCCGACGACCCCAAAAGCTGGGGAAAAGCAACCGACCACATCAGTCAAAAAAACTTTCTGGAAATTGCTCCCGCCGAAGTTTCTCCCGAATACGTCGTTTTTATCGACCTTGACCTGAAGAAGAGTGACGGCGACTACGAAAAACTGATTAAACTTTATTCAAAAAGCAACGCCAAAATTCTCGTCATTCTACCTTACTCATTTAAAGTCAAAGACTCCACTCGCCTCGGGGCAATTCAAGAAATAATCAAGCAGGCCGGGTCTGATTTTGGCGCCATTTACCTCGGTGACCTGGTCGGTCCCAGAATCAATGGGGCAGAAAGCGACCTTGTCGGGGCGCTAACGGAGGGCCTGACAAAAAAGACTTGGCCTCTCCTGGAGGGTTCCTACTATCCCGTCAACATCTTTGCCGCGGGAAGAGAAATTGCCAAATCTCTTTTTTCCTTCGGGCCATACGGGGACTCCCTGGCAATAATCGGGCCGGAGGTCGGCGGCACCCACGTTTTTGAAAGGGCCGGGGCCCTTTTGGGACAAATCGAGCCTTCATCCGGGGCCGAAAAAAGGAGAGAGGCCGTGGCTCCCCAAAAGATAGTTGGCCAGGTAAACCTCGAGCAGGCGATGAAAGAAACGGTTGAATGGCTAAAGACCGTGCCTCAAAGAAAGCAACTCATTAAAGAAGAGAAAAAAGTCAGGGAAGAATTGAAAACCCCCGTTGTTTCAAAAAGACTAGTCCTGCGGTTTCTTCTCGTGCTTTTCGGGGTCATTCTTTTGCCCTATATTTTCCTCTCGCTGTCGGCAGCGACGTTACTGGCCGCCTCGCAATTTATGGGAAACGGAAAATTTGAAGCCGCCGGTTATTTTTTCGGCGCCGGCCGAGTTTCGGCAGACATCGCTTTCGGGCAGATTAGCCTTTACTCTAAAATTCCCTTGGCGGGCCAGGCGTTGGTTGGCTCAAAAAATCTCTCCGCCCTTTTAAAAAAGGGAAACGCCTTGGGAGAGAAGGGCATAACGGCAATCAAAGAGGGCTCGCTTCTTTTTTCAAAAGTTTTAGGTGAGGATGTCTACGATCCGCGCGCCCTGTCCCAAAATCTGGCCCTGGAATTGGACGAACTTTATCAAGAAAGCGGTTTTCTCCTGACGGAAGTTGAGGGAGGAGGCGGAATCCTGGCCAATTTCATCAAAAGCCGCCCATTTTATAAAATAATTCCCGAGGCGAGAGAAAAGCTTTTGCTGACAAAAAGAATTATTGGCGAGTTTCCAGCCCTGACCGGGGTAGAGAAGCCGACAACTTATCTGATTCTTTTTCAAAACAATATGGAGTTAAGGCCAACCGGGGGATTTATCGGTTCTTTTGCCTTGGCCAGTTTTGACGGCGGCAGACTAACCAATCTCCAGGTTTCTGATGTTTATGCGGCCGACGGGCAGCTAAAAGGTCACGTCGAGCCTCCGCTACCGATTAAGAATTATTTGGGGGAGGCGAATTGGTATTTAAGAGACTCTAATTGGGATGCTGATTTTCCAACCTCCGCCTCGCGGGCCGAGTGGTTTTTGGATAAAGAGATTGACCAGGGTGTTGACGGGGTCGTCGGGTTGGACCTGGAATTCGCCAAAAACATTTTTAAAGTCGTGGGCCCGATCGGCCTGGCCGACTTCAATGAAGTTGTCGACGACAAAAATTTATATGAGAAAACCCAAAGACAGGTCGAATCTGATTTTTTCCCTGGTTCTCAAAAAAAGACCAGCTTTTTGACTGCGGTCTCAAGACAGCTATTAACCCGGGCGGCCGAGGCGAAAGAAAAAGAGTATTTGCCTCTGGCGCTGGCAATAGTTGAAAGCCTTGAGACGAGACACATGCAGGTTTTTCTGCACAATAAATCTGCTCAAATAGCCGTTTCCTCTTTGGGCTTTGACGGGGCCGTCAACCAACCCGTCTGTTCTGGGAATTGCTACGGAGACTGGTTTGGGGTGGTCGATGCCAACGTCGGGGTCAATAAAGCTAATTATTTTTTGGAAAGAGAATTGGCTTTTAGCGCCTATTTAAGCGGTCAAGACGTCAAGGGTTTTTTGACAATTAGGCTTAAAAATTCGGCCAATTCGGCCCTCGGCGATGCCGGCCGGTATAAAACCTATTTAAGGGTGATGTTGCCCATCGGCGCCAGCGTCAACGACGTTCTCGTGACCACCGGCGGTTTTGACGAAGCTCAAACACCGGAAATAGAAGAAAAAAGCGGTAGGAAAGAGGCCGGTGTTTTAATTGAAGTAGGACCCGGGCAGACGAGAGAAGTCACTTTCTCTTGGCAAAAGGAAGCTTCTCTTGATTTTGGCAGCGAAGGTGAATATCGACTCTATGTTAGGAAACAGGCGGGGACGCTTCAGGATAAAATCGCCGTAACCCTTTACCCCCCGCCGGGGTTAAAGGCGACCTCCTGGCCCTTGTCTTCCTTGACCCGGGACGGGGGATACGGCTATAATACTTATCTTACGCGAGATTTGTTCTCGCGTCTTTCTTGGTAAAAATGAATAAAACAACCCTGGAAGCAAAAGTTAGGAAAATTACAGGCAGGAAAGTCAAAACCCTCAGAAAGGAAGGTTTAATTCCCGCCAATATTTATGGGAAAAAAGTTAAGTCCCAGGCTATCCAAGTGATGGCCCTTGACTTTAAAAAAGCCTATGAGGAGGCGGGCGAGACCGGCCTCATCTCCCTTAAGGTTCAGGGTGAAAAAGGCAAGGCAGAGGATAGGGCCGTTCTTGTTTCCAACGTTCAGATTGACGGTTGTTCAATACATTGACGAGATCGAAGTTGAGGCTTTGCCCACCGACCTTCCCGAAAAGTTTGAAGTTGACGCTTCGGGACTGGTCGAGGTCGACCAGGCGGTTTTTGTCAGTGACCTAAAATATGATAAGGCCAAGGTCGAGATTAAAAATGACGCCGGAGAAATTATTGTTAAAGTAGAACCTCCTCAAAAAGAAGAGGTCGTGGCCGCACCGGTTACCGAGGAAGTCCCGGCCGAAGGCGAGGCTCCGAAAGAAGGAGAAGAAGCCCCGGTAGAAGGAGGGGCCCAAGCCCCAGAAGAACCCCAAGAGGAGAAGACTTCTTAATTTTTGAGGACTTCTTGCAAAGCTTTAACGGAAGAAGAGTTGGGACTAATGGTTTTTGCTTTCTCCAGAGACAATTGCGCTTCTTCTGGGTTTCCCAGGGCGAGCTCGATGTTGGCTAGTTCTATCCAGCCGTCGAGGTAAGTCGGGTTTTTAGCCAAAAAATTTTCCCAGTATAATTTTTGTTCTTTTAAGAGCTGCTGTTCGTACTTTTGGTTTTGGGTTTTGAGGCCCAAGACCCTTTTACTGTCAAGAAAATTCTCAAGATTGGCTCCGGCAACAAACAAAAGAAGGACGACGGCGCAACAGGAGCAAAGAAAAATCAATTGTTTTTTAAAAGAAGTTTTTTTGACCCTCTTGGTCTGGTTGGCAGATTTAGCCATTGAAATTGTCTAAGATTTGTTGTTAAACTTAATTATGGACGAGACGACCACGCCAACGCAAGAGGGTGGGCAAGTCGGGGTCACCACCCAGCCGACCCCCGTGCCTCCACCACAGCCACAGGTTTCCCCGGGGCCGCCAATCAGCCAGGAGCAGGTTCCGCCGCCACTTCCCGACACTCCCGGAAAGAAAAATCCCATTCTTTGGGTTGCCATCGCCCTCTTTGTCCTCGCCCTTTTGGCGGGAGGGGCTTACGTGGTTCTCAATACGGGACTTTTAACGAAAGAAAAAGCGTGTACTCAAGAGGTCATGGTTTGTCCGGACGGAACGAGCGTTGCTAGAGTCGGCCCCAACTGCGAATTTGCACCTTGCCCGACACCCCTCTTGACACCCGAGCCTACTCTTGAGGCAACTCCGGCCGAGAGCCCGAGTCCAACGCCCACCGCCACTGGTTCTGCCACACCAACGGCTTCCCCGTCGGTAAGTCCTAGTCCTATACCTTAGGCCAAGAAGCTTCAATTAAGGTTGGTGAATCAAACCGGCTAAGACCCTCCTGCCAGATTGCCTCGGTGACGAAGGGCATAAAAGGATGAAGAAGTTTAAGGGATTCTTGCAAGACGTATTCGAGGGTCTTCTGGGCCTCCGGTCTTCTTTCCTTGGTCTTCTCTAAATAAGCATCGGCGAATTTATGCCAGATAAAGTCGTAGATTTCTTCTGCCGCCTCGTTGAGGCGATACTTATCAAGGAGCCTGCTGACTTTTTTCTCGGTCGTCTTCAATTCTTTGACTATTTCTATATCGTCCGCGTTTCTTTTGACCCTTTTTCCTTTTGATTCCATTAAAACAAACCTGGCAATATTCCAGATTTTATTGGCAAAATTTCTTTGACCCCGGATATTATCCTCCGACAAGGAGATATCATTTTCTATCAAGGCTCCCCAAATTAAACCCATTCTTAAGGCATCCGCCCCGTATCTTTCCGCCATTTCAATTGGGTCTATGGCGTTTCCCTTAGACTTACTTATTTTTTGGCCTTCCTTATCTCGAACAAGTCCGTGGAGAACGACATCATAGAAAGGGACCTTGTCGGTAGAGTAGAGTCCCAGCATGATCATTCTGATTATCCAAAAAGGGAGAATGTCATAACCGGTTTCCATAACCGAGGTGGGGTAGAAGTAGTCAAAATCTCCGGCCTTGGTTGTTTGTAGTGTTGCAAACGGCCACTGTCCCGAAGAGAACCAGGTGTCGAAAGTATCGCTATCCTGGCTGAGTTTATTGTGACCACAGGGTGGGCATTTTTCTGGAACCTCTCCAGTCGTGACCGTCCAATTTAAACACTTATCGCACCTCCAGGCAGGAATTCTGATACCCCAAACAATCTGGCGGCTGATATTCCAATCCTTGAGGTTTTTGAGCCAGTGCTTGGCGATTTTTTCAAAGCGCTTAGAGCTAAACCTAACCACACCCTTATTTATTGCGGTGAGGGCTCTTTTGGCCAGAGGCTCGACCTTAATAAACCATTGTTTTGAAATCACCGGCTCAATTAAGCCTTTGTCTCGATAGCAAACTGCAACCGTGTGTTTTAGTTTCTCCACCTTCTTAACCTTGCCGGCCTCCTCTAAGTCCTTGACAACTGCTTCGCGGGCAAGACTGGCCTTCAAACCGATATACTTCTCGGGACTACTGGTCATTTTTCCTCTTTCATCTATTACGGAGATAACGGGAAGACTGTGTTTTTGTCCGATTTCAAAGTCTAGGCTATCGTGGCCGGGTGTAATTTTAAGAGCCCCCGTTCCGAAGGTTATGTCAACCAGATTATCGGCGATGATAGGCACCTCGCGGTTAATAAGCGGAATTTTGGCGGTTTTACCCACCAG
>Ga0209728_1001314_pt1 | contig 15667 bp, 21 predicted proteins | sample RifGroD1_FD_183997 | JGI IMG/M metagenome (GOLD analysis project Ga0209728, IMG submission 183997) | Groundwater microbial communities from Rifle, Colorado, USA - Groundwater D1 (SPAdes) (version 2) | ecosystem: Environmental > Aquatic > Deep subsurface > Groundwater | place: Rifle, Colorado... | reverse complement strand
CCTTATCTACACACATGCCTTAAATTTTGAAAATCCCTGGAGGTTTTCAGTTTTATGTCGAAAAGTGAAGAGTACGCGAAAGAACTGGCGAAGTTGACTGAGATATTCAAAGATGTAGAGGACTCCCGAAGAAAACTCGTCGAGGGACTTATTGAAGACGCAGCGTTCCTTAAAGCCGAAAACTTCATCCTAAAACAACAAATCACGGAGACTGGCATGGTCAAGATCCACCCCCAGCATCCGGAGATCCAGAAGCCGATCGAGACGGCAAAGCAGTATTTAAAGAACATAAATTCATACGCCGTGGTCATAAAGACACTAAACGGCGTGCTAATGAAGAATATTATCGAGGATGATGATGATTTGGATGAGTTTAATTAAGATGGAGGGAACAGAGTGAATGCAATCGAATCACTTATTACGCATTTTGACAAGTTCATAGAGTCGAAAATAGGGTTCGTTCTTGGTTGGATCTGGTTTTGTATCCTGATACTTACCGTTGCTACAGAGTTGGCAATACTTGTATAACGCACTCGGATGAGTTCGAGTAAAGGGGAGAGGGAATAATGACATGTATAATTGGGGTAGTCCACGAAGATAAAGTATACATCGGTGGTGATAGTGCTGGAGTGGGAGGGTATAGCCTAATTCTCAGGGCAGATGAAAAGGTATTTCAAAACGGGCCAGTCTTGATGGGATTTACTTCTTCGTTTAGGATGGGGCAGTTGCTTAGATATTCACTATCCGTTCCCGTTCATCCATTTGGCCCTGATGGTCAACCTATGGACACATATGAGTACATGGTGACGATCTTTATAGATGCTGTCAGAAAGTGTCTGAAAGATGGCGGTTTTGCCGAAAAGGAAAATGAGAAAGAATGGGGCGGCACTTTCCTTGTTGGTTATAAGGGCAGGCTATTCATGATTCAAGATAACTATCAAGTGGCCGAGAGTATTGACAATTTTCAATCTGTTGGATGCGGTGAGGAAATAGCAAGAGGGGCATTATGTGTTACTCAGGGCTTACCACCTGAACAAAGGATAAGGCTAGCACTAGAAGCGGCTGAACGATATAGCGCTGGCGTTCGCGGACCATTTCTGATTAAGGAATTGCAAAGTCAAATAAGTTAGAATAAGGAGTGCTATTGAGGTGAAATGCATAACGTACTCAGCGACACAATAAACGGCACCCACTCCTCCCTCTTGGAGTATATCGGCAAATGCAAAAGCGGAGAAATAACGATTGGTCATGAGCTAATGCAAATGCTGGATACCCTACTCTCTCATTTCAACGATCCAGAAATTAAATTCGAACTTGCGGACGCACACAAGCGGATCAAGTTCATCGAAACAAAATGCAAGCACTTCGAAGCGCCCTTTGCTGGCAAACCTTTTATACTCATGCTCTTCCAAAAAGCATTTATCGAGGCAATATACAGCTTTAAGATTTACGATGAAGAAATAGGCCGATTCATCCGTCTTTACCAAGATATATTATTCCTAGTTGCCAGAAAAAATGGAAAAACACCTCTTATCTCAGCGCTTTGTCTTGCTGAGTTTTTTTGTGGAGAGATGGGTACACGGATCTTATGCTCCAGTAATGATTACGAGCAAGCAGACCTTATGTTCCAAGCGATTAACTCTATGCGCGAAGAAAGTAAGACTCTCTCGAATGTGACTCGTAGTAATATAAAAGGAATTTTCTTTGGCAACCCTAAGAAACCAAAAAAGACAGGTAAATTTAGCTATAAAAACAAGGGCCAAATCAAGAAGATATCGGCAAAGACCGGTGCCAAAGAAGGAAAAAATATTAAAGTAGGTGCTATAGATGAAGTCCACGAGTTAAAAGACAATACCTCAGTTATGCCAATCAGGCAGGCAGTATCCACACAGGACGATCCGCTGTATTACGAGCTCACGACCGAGGGAGTCGTTAACGACGGGTACCTAGACGAACGATTAAAGGAGGCGCGCGAAGTCCTTGCTGGCGATCTTGCAAGGCCTCGCTGGTTGATCTGGCTTTACACACAAGATAGTGAAACTGAGATTTGGCAAAACGAAAAGACCTGGGTAAAAAGCAACCCCGGCGGCGGGGTAATTAAAAAATGGAGCTTTCTCCGCAAGATGATCGCCGAAGCTCAGACCAGTAAGAAGATGCGCGTTTTTGTTTTATCAAAGGATTTCAACGAGAAGCAAAATAACGCAACCGCATGGCTTACTCCGGATGATATCAACAACCCTGAAACATTTGACATCGAGGATTTCAGAAACTGCTTTGCAATTGGAGCTGTCGACTTATCGAAGACTGGCGACTTAACTAACGCAAGGGCTTTGTTGATGAAGCCTGGAAGCAGTAAAAAATACATGTTGCAGAAATATTTCATTCCTCAGTCGAAGCTTGAAAACATGTCAAAGGAAGAACGCAAGAAATACGAACAATGGGTAAGGGAAGATCGCGTTGTAATATCAGACGGTAACGAAAATGATTTCAGACACGTAACAGCATGGTTTGTTAATCTCTACAAGGAATACGGGATACGGTTTTTCAAAGTCGGTTATGACAAATGGTCCGCTGTTTACTGGGTCAAAGAAATGGAATCCTACGGTTTTGATTGTCAGCGCGTGTCTCAAGAATTCGGAAGCATGTCTCAACCAATGAGTCTTGTGGAAGCAGATCTAAAAAGCAAACTGATCAATTACAACGATGATCCAATCGATAAAATGTGCCTTGAAAATACGGCTATGGATATGAATTCTAAGGCTGATATCAGGCCGATTAAAGTTCAGGGCAAAGACGACAACAAGATTGACGGAGCCGTGACTATGATCATTGCTTATAGGATCTATATTGATAACAGGACAGAGTTCTTGGAGCTCGTTAAGAGGACTGCAGCTTAATTAAATTCCTGAAGGTGGTGATAAACTAGTGGCCTTTGCAGATTTTATCAAAAACATGTTTAGCTCAAAAGAAAAACAACGTCAAATGCAGTACGCAAAATTCCTCGACGGTAACCTGGCGATCTTCTCGCAATTTGGACAGTCAATTTACGCATCAGACGTCGTGCAAAACTGCATTGATGTGATTGCAACCGAGATAAGTAAGCTCATGCCAAGGCATATTCGAACCGATAAAAACGGAATGCAGACAACCGTCAACAGCAGCCTAAACAGGCTGTTTAAATTTGCCCCAAATGAGCTGATGACGACAAAAGATTTCCTCGAGAAGATTATTTGGCTCTTGGAGTTGAATTGTAACGCATTTATTTATCCAGTCTATGAGACAATTACGGATAATCGCGGCACCTATATAAACTACACTGCGTTCTACCCCCTGGATCCAAGGCGCGTTGATTTTGTCCAGGACTCAACCGGAAAGTTATTTGTGGACCTGCATTTTGAGAGTGGCGATAACTTCATGCTGGCCTACTCGGACGTCATCCACCTTCGGAAGAAGTTCAGTATTAACTCCATCATGGGCGGAGGAAGAAACGGCCAGCCAGATAATGCCGCACTGCTCAAGGTCCTTGAAATTAATGACACTGTACTTCAGGGAATTGGAAAGGCGATTAAAACAAGCTTGTCAATTCGTGGTATCTTCAAGATTGCCACAATGCTCGACGACGAAAAGCAACAGGCAGAGAGAGATAAGTTCGAAGCGAAGATTGAGAGTGGCACAACAGGCATATTGCCAATGGATTTAAAGGGTGATTACACTCCAATCACTGTTGATCCTAAGCTTATTGATAAGGACACTATGGAGTTCCTCGACAATAAAGTCCTGAGGTACATAAAGGTCCCCGCATGTATATTAAGCGGAGACTTCACTGACGAACAATACCAAGCATTCTACGAAAAAACTCTTGAGCCCTTGATTATTAGTCTAGGTCAAGCGTTTTCTAAGTGTCTGTTCACGCAGCGCGAGCTTGATGTTGGCAACGAGATGGTCTTTTACCAGCGAGACATGATGTACTTAAGCACAAAGTCAAAGCTTGAGCTATTGAAGACAGCAGGTGAGCAGGGATTACTACAGGATAATCAAAAGCTGGCGCTGTTGGGTTATCCACCAGTACCTGGCGGGGAGCGTATCACGCAGAGTCTTAACTATATCGATAAGGCGATGATCTCGGCGTACCAAATGGGGCAATCAAAGACTAAGGGTAAGGGGGAATAAAGGAAAATGGCTAAGGAAAATCCAGAAAAAAGAGACGACAAGCTTAAAAGATATTTTGAAGTTCAGGAAATTAGGGCTGTGGAGCCTAGTGAAAGCGAGCCGGGTGCGATTATTGAAGGCTTAGCGATAGTTTACGAAACAAGAACTAACGTCGGTAATTGGTTTGAAGAAATTATTAAGCGCGGAGCCCTTGATGGTGCGGACTTAAAGGACGTACCTCTTTTTATTCACCACAATGGGCGAACTATTCCCTTAGCGAGGAGCCGCAACAACAACGCTAACTCAACGATGCAGATAACTGTCGATGACCGCGGGCTAAGCTTTAGGGCGAAGCTTGATGTCGATAATAACTCCGACGCTAAAGCGCTGTATTCTGCGGTAAAAAGGCAGGATGTATCAGGGATGAGTTTTTCGTTCTCGGTTAGGGAGCAGAAATGGCTCAACCTAGACAGCGATTTGCCCACTAGGGAGATCCTTAAATTTAGCAAGATTTATGAAATATCAGCATTATGGTCCCCTCAATACGAGGAGACTAACATAATGGCCCGTGACGAAACGCTGGATAGTGTGGATAAAGAGGCATTGGAGAATGCTCGGTCAAAGTTGGATAACTCGAAAAGCGGGCAAGAACTAGAACTCTTGAGATTAAGATCACAAATATTAATGAAAGGTTAAGGTGAAATATATGAATAAGAAAAAACTTTTAGCATTATTGGCAAAGAAAGAGGCTCGGAAAGCAGAACTCGGAATCAAAGCAAATGCAACCGAGGTCATCGGCGAATTACGGAGCATTAACGCTGAACTCGAAACCCTAAACTCTGAAATTGCCGAACTTCGCAGTATCACTGACGCAATGCCTGATGATGAGCCCGCCGAAGGTGAATTCCGGGGCGAACCCAAGCCTGGAACTCCTGGAGTACCTGGCGAACAACGGGGAACACCTGCTGTGCCATTCAACGTCATTGCAACCTATGGCGTACAGGGTGGACAACCACCTGCTGCCCAACGCACCGCAGAACCTGAAGATAAATACTCTACCCTCGAATACCGCACCGCGTTCATGAAGTTCGCCAAGACCGGGGAGATCACGCCTGAGCTTCGTGCTGATGCGATGACCACGACTACAGATGTTTCTGCTGTAATCCCCTCCACAATCCTCAATGAAGTCATCCGAAAGGTAACTGAGTACGGACAGATCTTTAACCGTGTCCGCAAGCTCAATATCAAGGGCGGCGTAACGGTCCCGATTCTCTCTCTGAAGCCGACTGCCACGTGGATCGGCGAGGCAGCAACCTCCGACAAAAAGAAAGTTACAGCGAACACCAATATTTCCTTCTCCTACTACGGTTTGGAGTGCAAGGTATCCACTTCTCTCCTGTCTGACACCGTAACGCTCACTGGCTTTGAAACCACGATCACTGACCTCATCGTGGAGGCTATGGTGCAGGGAATGGATCTCGCGATTATCTCTGGCGATGGAAACGGGAAGGCCCTTGGTATTACTGTGGATCCACGAGTACCGGTTGCACAAGTCGTAACAATTGCATCCGGAGATTTCACCGCATGGGACGCATGGAAAAAGAAGATCTTCGCCAAAATGCCTCTGAAATATAAAGCTGGAGCCGCTTTCATCATGGCCTCTGGAACGTTTGAGGGTTACGTTGATGGCATGGTGGATGCTAACGGTCAACCAATCGGACGGATTAACTACGGTATCACTGATGGAGCCCAAGAACGGTTCGGTGGCAAAGAAGTAATCTTAGTTGAAGACGATGTGGTTGCAAACTACGATGATGCTGCTGTCGGTGCTGTCGTGGCTGTATACTGCAACCTCAAAAACTACGGATTAAACACCAATATGCAAATGACCATGTACCGCTACCTTGATCACGACACCAATGAGTGGATCGACAAAGCGATCATGATCGTCGACGGCAAGCTCATCGATCCGAATGGCGTTGTTATCGTTAAGAAAGGCGCCTGATAATCCGGAATGAGAAACCGATAATTAAACGAGGATGTGTTATTAGATGACCGATGCTGAGCTTTTGACCGAATGCAAAAAAGGACTCAATATCCAGGTCGAAAGCTCGGCCTTCGATGGAGTTCTTACACAAAAACTTCTGGCAGTAAAGTCATTCATGAAGCGGGCCGGGGTATCCGATGAGATGATGCTTGATGACCTGGCAGTTGGAGTCATTGTCATGGGTGTCGCCGATTTGTGGAATGTAGGAGGCGGGGAGATCAAATTCTCCCCCGCCTTTTATACTTTACTTAGTCAATTAGCAATGGGCTAAACAAACGAATGGAGGGATAAGACTATGCGACCTTTTGATCCTAAAGGACAGGTTATTAAAAATGATGCAGGAATAACGTTAGACCGCGCTTTCTTGGCTCGTATGAGTTGGTCCACTACTCAGGCAGTTGCGGCTAGCGACACTGGGGTACATGCGGCGGTAGCCTTAACTGCCGAAGCCCAAGCGGTCACAACTGCAATTACGAATCCAGTGGTACCGCGAAGTATTCGAATCAAAGGGAATGCCGCGGGGATAGCTGGTAATGTTGTTATTACCGGAACAAACTACGTTGACTCTGCTATCACAGAGACTATCGCATTAAATGGAGCTACTGCTGTTGAGGGAACGAAAGCATTTAAAACAGTTACACAGATTGATCTGCCCATAGAAACTCATGTTGGAACTGACACCGTAAGCGTTGGCTGGGGAGACAAACTCGGTTTGCCGTGTAAGTTGGCTCACAATACCGTCTTGGCGGCATACCACGACAACACAAAGGAAGCGACAGCCGCCACTGTGGCCGTTTCTGCAACAGTACTCGAGTCAAACACGGTCGACCTTAACACGGCACTGAATGGTAAGGCTGTCGACGTCTACCTGATGGTGTGATGAGGTGGTTTAAATGGGCAGGCAAGATCAAGCTGTTTATTTGATTAGCTCCACAGTCGTTCCGGATAACCTCGGTAACCAGATTAAGGTACCCGCAGAACGACTAGTCTTCGGCGAAGAGCTCTCGGTAGGATCCGGTGAATTCTACAATGCTGCAGTCGCTGGTCTTCGTCCTGAAAAGCGATTCGAAATATACACGCGTGAGTACCAAGGCGAAGAAAAACTCAAGCACAACGCCGTTACCTACCGTATCATTCGCACAGAAGGACGCGGAGAAAAGATCCGCCTGAGCTGTGAAAGGGTGGCTGCCGATGGCTAATGGTGTCCGAATCGATCAACTGGGTGACGCAATCGCAAGTGCAGTCAGGGAATACACAGAAGATGTGTCTGCAGCAATCGCAAGAAAGACAGATGAAGTGGCGCAGACAATGCTTGTAGAGATTGCTCAGGCTGCTCCTTTTCGCAATGGTAACTATGCGAGGGCCTTAATTATTTCGTCAAAAGACGAGTACGGAAAAACTAGGCGTATTATCTGGAATAAGAAATACTACAACCTAGTCCATTTACTCGAATTCGGTCACGCCTTGCGCGGCGGAGGAAGAGCCAGGGCTTTCCCGCATTTCTTCCCTGCGTATATGCGGAATAAACAAGAACTTCCGGATCACATTCGAAGGATCATTGAACGAGGTGGAGATGTGTAAGTATGTTTTGGAAGAAATGGTTCAAAAAGAAAAGGCCAGCAGGAAGCTTAACGTTCGGCGTTAAAATAACCGAATGCAAAAAGTGCGATAAGTTCAACAAGGGGACTGAACTTTATAATCTATTTGACTGGCAATATAAAGGTGTCATGGGATATGACAAAGAAGCAGAAGAAATACTGTTGGCTAAAGAGCAACTTATGCGCATTATCCAAATGGTAAATCCAGCACAACTCCCACGCAAAATCAGACTCGTTAGCCAAGAAGAGATTTGGAAAAGGTAGGAGGGTGGATGCATGACGCAACCCGAATTATTAGCAACACTCGAAAGCCTCGGTATGCCAGTGGCCTACAGCGAGTTCGTATCCACCCCTGAGAATCCTGCACCACCTCCTCCGTTTATCACGTATCAATTTGCCAACGACGATGATTTCAAGGCTGACAATCAAAACTATGTTGATATTAGCAGTTTTAATATCGAGCTCTACACGAACAAAAAAGATCCGGTCAGCGAGAAATTGGTCCAGGATAAACTCAAGGAATTACGCTTGCCTTATTCAAAATCTGAGACATGGATTGACTCGGAAAAAATGTTCCAAGTAGTCTATACAATACAATTGATAGGGGGTTAATCAATGGGTAACAAAGTAACATACGGCCTCGAGGATGTCCATATCGCATTCAAGGGCGTAGCTCAAGTTGAATCTATCGAGGTTACAGCCGGATGTTCGACTGATGGCGAGATAACCGTGACGGTAACATCGGCGGCAGTGGCAGGTTCGCCACTAGGAGTAAAGGTTGCACTAGCAGCAGAGTCCCACGCAACAGCAACTCAGGTTGCAAGCGCGGTTTGTAATACACTGAACAACAACGCCGCCATCAGCGAGGATTTTGTGGCAAGCAACGTAGGTGGGGTAATTAAATTAACAGCAAAAGTCGTCGCGGCTAACGATGCTACACTAGCAATTGCTTTCACTCCAGGAGCAACAGGCGTAACCGTCGGGGCATCAACTGCAGTTGCGGCAGGAGCAACCGGCTGGGGTGTACCAACTGCAATTCCAGGAGCGGTAAGATTTACACCAACAGCACAAGGCCAAGAATCAACATTCTACGCAGACAACGGCCCGTACTTCGTTGTTACTGCCAATAATGGTTACACTGCCGAGTTGGAAATGGCCCTTGTGCCCGATTCAGTGCTGGTCGAAATGCTTGGATGGGAAATTGACTCTAACGGAATGATGGTCGAGATTGCATCAGGCGTGCCTAAACGGTTTGCACTGCTTGGGCAGGTTGAGGGAGACGATAAGAATCGGCGTTTCGTTTACTACGATTGCCAAGCGTCCAGACCAGCTAAAGAGGAGAAAACCAAAGGCGAAACAATCGAGCCTAACACCGATGTTTTAAATCTAACCATATTCCCAATTGAAATCGGCGGCAAGGATATCCCGAAAGGTGTCATGGAATTATCAGCAACAAATACTGCAGCTTATAACGCATTCTTCGATGCTGTATATGTCCCAGTATTTGCATAAGGAGGAACTATGAAAGAACTTAATATCGGTGAACAAAAAGTACGGGTCAGAGCAACACCTCTGGCCCTCTTGTATTACAAGCAGGAGTTTAAGTCCGACCTCATCGGAGATCTTACGAAGTTAGCGGCTATAAAGAAAAGTGTTGTTGAACAACCGAAAGATCAATCGGAAGGTAAAGACAAAGATTACATTGATATCTCCAAGCTTGATACCGTAGCGCTCCTACAATTGGTCTGGGCTATGGCCAAAGCAGATGCTCACCCCGAAAAATTCCCAAGCTTTATTGAGTGGCTTTCAAGCCTTGATGGATTCGATTTCTCGGATAGCGCACTTCTTACCGCGGCTCTGGAGGAAGCCGCCGACGGCTTTTTTCGTCGAGGAAAGCAACAACAAATCAAAAAGTGATCGAAATCCAGAAAGATTAGATTTAGAATTAATTTCTATAGGCAAGCGTACAGGTTTATCCTTCGAAGAAATGAACGAGTTTAGGGTAAGAGATTTACTTGCATACGCTAGGGTGTTCACTGGAGCTGGAAAAGAAGACGATAAACCACGTAAGGCATCCCAAAAAGATATCAATACATTCTACAGTAGTTAGAGAGAGGGATTAATGACCCTCTCTCTACTTGATGATTAGGCATAAGCAAAGCATCCTCTCGAAAGGGTGTTTTTCTTACGTCTAAATGGGGGGGTGAATAGCATCGCAGGAGAAACTATAAAGGGCCTGAACGTCGTAATCGGTTCTGACACGACGGCGTTAACCTCTGCTTTGGCCGATGTAAACAGGGCGAGTCGTGGAATTCAGACAGAGTTGCGTCAGGTTGAGCGCCTACTACGTCTAGATCCGTCTAACGTTGAACTTGTTGCTCAACAGCAACAACTCTTAACTGATGCCGTGGCAAACACTAGCGAAAAGCTCAATAGGCTACGAGCAGCACAAGAGCAAGTCAACGAGCAGTTTGCAAGAGGCGAGATAAGTGCAGGACAATACCGAGCGTTCCAGCGCGAAATAGCCACCACGGAACAACAACTAAGTAGATTTGAGAGTCAATTATCTGGTACCGCCAACGAACTAAACAACCTTGGGGATGCTGCAGACAATAACGCCGACAAGCTCAAGGACATCGGCGACAAGGTAAAAGGTGCAGGAGAGAAGATGTCGATGGCCATCACAGCACCGATTGTGGCAGCTGGTGGGTTAATGCTAAAAGGCGCTATTGATGCCGAGAATGCACAGAATAAACTTCAAGCATCGCTAGGAATTACAGCCGATGCAGCTGCCGATCTTGAGGCTGTAGCCCAAGCGGTTTGGGTCAATGGGTTTGGTGAAAATATTGAAGAAGCAAATGCCTCCATTACCACAGTGAGGAAAAATATGGGCGAATTCGCAGAAGATGAAATGCAAAAGGTCACAGAGGGTGCATTGACCATCGCTGATATCTTTGAGCAAGATGTAAATGACGTAACTGTCGCCGCAGGTGTGGCTATGAAAAACTTCGGACTTGAAGGTCAAGATGCCCTTGATCTAATCACCGTAGGATTTCAAAAAGGCGGGGATTACTCAGGTGAGTTGCTCGATTCGTTTAGAGAATACGCGCCTCAGTTTGCGAGCATGGGAATTTCGGCCGATCAGGCTATGGGTATTCTTATAGCAGGTGCTGAGGCGGGGGCATGGAACCTCGATAAAGTCGGGGACGCGATGAAAGAATTTAACATTCGCGCACAGGATGGCAGTAAGGCAACAGCTGAAGGATTTGCCACCATTGGCTTAGATGCTGAAAAAATGGGCGAATCCATAGCTAAGGGCGGAGAAGATGGTCAGAAAGCATTCGTGGCCACGGTGTCTGCCCTTGCGGCAATGAAGAACCCGATGGAGCAGAACATTGCAGGAACAGCGCTATTCGGCACACAATGGGAGGATGTTCGATCCAAGGTTATCGTCGCTATGGCCGATGGCATGAAGGGTATCAAGGATTTCAAGGGCACCACGGAAGAAGCCGCAGCTGCAATGTACGCCAATAACCCAGGACTTGCCCTCACAAAAGCAATGCGTGAATTGCAGTTATCGATCGGTCCAGCACTTTTGCCACTGGCTGATATTATTAAAAATACCATTGTGCCAGCTGTAAAAAGCATGGCTGAAGGGTTTAATAACTTATCGCCAGCAGGACAAAGAGCAGTCTTAGTGATTGCGGGAATAGCGGCGGCGATTGGGCCGTTACTACTTGTGATCGGAGCGTTGGTCGGTTCTGCAGGGAACATAGTTAGTAGTTTTTCAAAGGCTTCAGGAGCTATATCGGAAGCCGGAGGTATTATTAAACTAGCCACTAGTCCGATTGGCATTGCAATTATAGCTATCGCAGCACTAGCGGCAGCTGCTTATCTGATCTATACGAACTGGGAACCGATAAAGGAGTTCTTCGGTAACCTTTGGACCAGCATAGTCACCACAACAACAGCCGCATGGGAAGGGATAAAGCTATTTTTTAGCGAACTCCCAGGCACCATTTCGGGAGCATTAACGCAGGCTATAGATTATGTTACAGGCTGGGGGAAGAACTTAGCAGCTTGGGTTGCAACAACTATTCCGCAGGTGATCACCGATATAACAACTTTCTTTAGTGAGTTGCCAGCTAAACTTGGCTATGAGCTAGGGCATGCGATCGGGACATTGGTCGTATGGAGTGTCAAGGCAGTTAATTGGGCGACAACGGAAGTTCCTAAGATTATCGCCAAAATTACAGAGTTTTTTATCAAATTACCAGGTAAGATAGCTGAAGTTTTCGTAGATGTAATGACTAAGATAAGCGAGTGGGGCACAAAGGCTATTACCTGGGTGACTACGGAAGTTCCTAAGTTCATAGCGAAGATAGTAAATTTTTATCTAGAATTACCAGGCAAGATAGCTAATGTTTTTGCAAGGGTGGTAACGGAGCTAGTTACTTGGGCCTCCGCTATGTTAACAAGTGTTACGACTGAAGTTCCAAAGATAACCGCCAGTATTACAGAATTCTTCGCCGTATTGCCAGGCAAAATGTTAACCATTGGCAAGGATATCGTGAGAGGTTTATGGGAGGGCATAAAAAGCATGGCCGGATGGCTGGGTAATTTAGTTAAGGGCTTTGTCAAGGGTTTGGTCCAGGGAACAAAAGATGCCCTTGGGGAAAAATCTCCATCAAAGGTATTTGCTGAGATTGGAAAAAATATTTCACTTGGTATGGCTGTCGGAATTACATCGAAAGCCGGAACCGTACAGAAAGCAATAGACGAATTGTATTCTGGCGTCGAAGATCTTAGCGGATTGACAATAGGGGTAAATGCCAATGGAGCCGTTACGGATGGCCCTCTCGGGGTGAATAATATGGTTGGTGCTCCAGTTATCCAGATCATTAATCAAGGGACACTCGTGGGGTCAAATGGAATGAATGAATTCGCTGACATTATGAGCCGAAAGATTGCAAAGAGTTTTGGGTCAGGAACTGGCGGTGATTTCTAATGGGAACGGTCATTAAGATTACGCCACCAGGAGGAACACAACAAGAAGTTTATGCCTATCAAACGTGCAGGACAACGCTGTCCGCAACGGATCGCGCAGGTTCGTTTGGCCTAGAATTACCGACACCAGACAACTCGCTCATCGACGCTTTCCCAGTCGGGTCAGATGTTCAGATAACTCAAGATGAAAACTTGTTTAGGGGCTGGGTTATTAAGCCTCCAAAGGCTCTGGACGGCAAACTAAGAACTTTAGTCCTGGAAGGATCGACTTACACGTCCAGAACGCAGAAGATCATTGTCACCGAAAGTTATATCAACACAGCAATTAGTGACATCGTGATCGACTTATTCACCAAGTATGTACCTTGGGCAACGAGAACTAACATCCAACCATGCGCGAAGACGATAACAATCCGCTTTGGTGACGATTACTTATGGGATGCCATGGAGCAACTTTGCCAGATTGCCGCCTATGAATGGTATATTGATGAGGAATTGGATGTTAATTTTTTCGGTGGATCAGAGCGGATAAACCCAATCACACTAAGCCAGGCAAGTCGGAACTTCAGAAAAGGAACCGCAAATCTTAGCCCTGATGCGTCAAAGCTTGTGAATAAGTTGTGGGTAAAGGGAGGTAAGGCAACCTCTGATCCATACGCGCAAGCTATAACGGTAAGCGCAGAAACACCAATACAACTTTACTATACTCCGAGGGCGCCAGATGGTGAAAGCGTGGCGGTTCTGATTGGCGGCATAGCAAAAACGGTCGGGATTCAAAACCTAGATAAGGCAGAAACTAAGGATTTCCTCCTGAACGTGAGTGAAAAACTGCTCATACCTGACCTGTGTACATCAGGTACAGGATCAATCACTTATAGGTACGAATACCCAATCAAGCTACTGCTCGAAGACCAAGAGTCTCAGGCGAAGTACGGACTATTCGAGGATGTCTTAAAGGTGAACACAAACGATAAGGTCCTAGCATATGATCAAGGACTTGATTACCTTGCCAAATATGCGAACCCCGTGATCACAGGAAGCATTGAGCCAGCATACGGAGTGTATCGACCTGGTGAACTAATCAAAGTCGAGATTCCTGGACTCAACGTAAATGACTATATGCAAATAAAAGAAGTCACCTATGAATCGGTGACAGGCATGGGAATTGTTAATCGATCACTTCAACTAGTAAGCAGAGAACGCGATGCGGTGAGTATCTTAAAGGACCTTAACAAACGGCTGGCTAAACTGGAGAAAACCTTATACAACGACAACGAAGGACCTGTCGAGAAGTATGTTTATTTTGCTGATAGTGTAGTGACTCCGGAGTTTGTTGACGATGGGCTAACATGGTCATTACATCAATATAGATTATGCGGCACATTTAACTGCGGAATGGATGTGATGATATGAGCGTAACCTCAGCGGCGAATGTGTTAGCTCTTAGTTCTGTGATAGCGGCAACAATGGATTCGATCACGGTAATATCCATTAAAACTATATCAGGTGAAATATTCCGAAAGATACCTACCGAGGTTGATGAGATAAGCTCACGGAAGAAACAATTTACCTTTTGGCTGAATGAAGATGAAGGCAATGGAGATATTGCCGAACTGTCCTTGTATGGCGATGGAGCCACGGCAACACTAGGCACAGGGACGGAAATGGTGACGCAAGCGGTCAATATTGAGAAGGATAATACCAATAGCTTGACGGTTATCTGGGTGGTGGAGGTGATACAGTAATGGCCTATGCTCCGACGGACTGGATTGACGACGTAACGCCGGTGAGCGCAACGAAGTTAAATAATATTGAGCAACGAATAACATATTTATCCAAATCGGGAACTTTTGCGGACACAACCACAGTGATACCAGCGGGTGGCACTTATACGAAGACGATTCCTTTGGGTTTTGAGGGTGTTTCTGGGAGCCTGTTTATTAATGGTTATGGATCAGACGGCTTTGTGTTTTTTAACGCCGATCCAGCTTTATCAAGAAGTATTGGCAAGGACAATGGGTCATCAGCGATTTTCTTCAGGGAAGACGGTTTTCTTGTCGATAACGCGACGGATGGCAGTGCAAGGTTGCAAAGATGCTATATCGACGGAACAAATTTGGTACTAATTTTTGGTTATAACTCTGCAGCGGAAACACTTGCAATTAGTAGCTGCACATGGGAGGTGCAAGCATGATAATTTATCGCAAGTCAGATTTACTGTGCGTTGGCGTAGTGTCCGACGGCATGACGATTGAGCAGGAAATAGAGCTTAATGTTATCCCGAATTTCGGCGGCTCAAGCGAGGATTACGCAACGATTGAAACCGCAGAAACGAATTTCCATTTGGAGCGAATTGAAAATGTCGTAACCATTGTGAAGAATGTTGTCGCGCCACCGCCACCGCTTGATCCTACGGAAACTGAACTCCTAGAACAACGCTTGAAGGCTACAGAGGACGCTTTGCTACAAATCATGATGGAAGGAATGATGTGAAATGTCGTTAGTTTACAACTTCGTGCTAAATATGTGGATTATGAAAAGGGTGGACGCAACGTTTGTTCAAGCCCAAGTATCAATGGGGAGATTAACGCAAGAAGAGGCAGATATGATTCTCGCAACACCACAAAACGCCTAAAGGGCGTTATTTTTTATGAGAAAGGGGTGCTCGCATGGCAAAGACAAGAGATGAACTACTAACAACACCCAAGGGCCAGATCGTCGGTAAGCATCAACTATACGCATTACTGGTTGATGATGCAGGAGCGGCCATTCTCGATGCGGCAGGAAATGAACAGGTAATCGAGATAAAAGCAGGGACAGATGGAAAAATTCAGACATCTTCTACCGTTGTTGGGAGTTTAGCGAA
>Ga0209728_1001313_pt1 | contig 15672 bp, 15 predicted proteins | sample RifGroD1_FD_183997 | JGI IMG/M metagenome (GOLD analysis project Ga0209728, IMG submission 183997) | Groundwater microbial communities from Rifle, Colorado, USA - Groundwater D1 (SPAdes) (version 2) | ecosystem: Environmental > Aquatic > Deep subsurface > Groundwater | place: Rifle, Colorado... | reverse complement strand
TTTATATTCCTTAGCATTCTTTAAATTAATACTAGCATTCTTATCACGATCAAGAATAACCCCACATTCAACACAAATATATTCTCTATCTGATAGTTTTAAATCACTTTTGATACTTCCACATTCAGAACACATTTTACTAGAAGGATAAAATCTATCAACTATCCTTAACTCAATGTTATTCCATAAACATTTATAAGTTAATTGTCTTCTAAACTCATGAAAATTCTGTTCAGCGATTGCCTTAGATAAATGTTTATTCTTCATCATACCTTTTACGTTTAAATCTTCAATAACTATATACTCTGGTTTGGATTTCACTAGAGTATTAGTAATATTATGGCTATAATTTAAACGAATATTAGATATTTTTTGATAAATAACTCTAATTCTAGATTCTAATTTAATTATATTATTAGTTTTAACAAACTTCTTACCATCTTTATTCATTTCATATTTTCTTGATACTTTTCTTTGTAATCTTTTAAGTTTTTTATTTAATTTTCTAATAATTATAGTTTTATTAATATTTTTAAATGGTTTGTCAATATTGCTAACAATCGCCAAATCCTTAATTCCTAAGTCAATACCAATTCCTTCTGTAGCAACATCTGAATAATCATTGTAATCAGGAATATCACATAATACTGAAACATAATATCTTCCTGCTTTCATTGAAACAGTACCATTTACTACTTTAGCGTTTGTAGGAATAAATCCTTTTTCTTTAATTTGAACAAATCCCAAAGTTGGTATTTTAATTCTATGTCGCTCCACTGTCCAATCTGTTTTATTATTTTTAGGAAAGTAAATCTTAACGTCTTGATTCTTTTTCTTTTTAAATCTCGGAAATTTAGATTGACCTTTAAAGAATCTTTTATATGCCATTTCAGCATTCACAATTGCTTTCTTTCTTGCTTTAGAACCACAATTATTAATCCATTTGAATTCATCTAATATTTTAACTTCATTGTTTATGTATTTATCAAAATCATTAGCAATCATAAATGCTTGTTTCTTATCTATTTTACCTTTTTTGTATAATTCATATAATTCTTTATTTTTAGCTAAATAGGAATTATAGAGAAAACGACAAACACCAATGGATTGATTAATTTTGAAAATATGCTTTTCAGTTATTCTTAATTCGGTTTTAAATCCTTTGAGCATATTTCCTTTCTCCTTTCATTAAATACTTTTAAATGTTCATCTGTGCAATATCTTCTATTACTTGGAGTTCTAAATGCTTTAAATTTACATTCTCTGTCCCATCTTTGAAGTGTTTTACCGATACACCCAACATATCAGCAAAATCTTATGGTTTATAATTACTCATATACTCAAAGGGGTTGAGTATATCTTAACACTTATGTTCACATTTGTTAATGTTTTTAGGGATCATTCGCCACTCCTATAGTATCTTGTGCAAACAATAATAAAATCTTTCTATTGTCAATTAAATCAATTACTTTAATACAATATTCATTATCTATTTCTTTATATGAAAATAAACCATCAATAAAAATGTTAGTATCAATTACAACTTTAGGTTTATTTTTCATATTTTTTCATCCCCAATGTCTTTCTAATATCTTTATTAGTTAAACCTTTTCCTTTTATATTATTTTGAACAATATTTCTAATATTAGCTATACAAGTTAATTTTTCATTATTGCCATATTCATCTTCTCTAACTATATTTTCCATATTTAAATTCACATCCTTTCTGGAAATTTTAGATAATTTGGTATTACTACGTCTTACTATTCCAATTCTTGGAGTGGTTAGAGTAGTTTTTATTCTTGATTTTCTTGATGTTGATGTTTTTGATGTTTTTGATGATGTTCTGGATTTTCTAATTCTCATAAATTTAATCTCTCCTTTATTTGATTGTAGTATGGTATAGTGGTTATTTATAGTTATGTTAATATTAATACTATAATACAATAGGAGAGATGGTATGTCAAGTTAATATTTTAAGGGAAATTATATTTCTATTTTGTTGATATTTTGATTGATAAAATAATTATAAATTAGAATGATATGGTTATATCTAATTCATTTACAATTTGTTCTATGGTTGATCCAGTATTTAATTTTTGTAAGATTATTTTATGTGAATTTTCAGGGATTGTTATAGTAGTTAGGATTTTAATCATAGTTATTCCTCCTTTTTGATTTTTAGATATGGTAAATTTATTAATTAATAAAACAAAAAGAGTAGATTATTTCTACTCTAAATTCAAAACAATATATAATTTAATTATTTAACTAATTTGCTTCTTCAAGTAGGTTATTATCTTTCTTTTTATCTAAAACTTTCTTAATTAAAGGTAATGCACTTGGTTTACATAGTGTAGTTGCTATTTCTTTCATACCATCTTTGGTTTTCCTTGGTCTAACTTTTACTTCAAAATATCCATCTTCTCCTAAATAATTAGAATAAGGGATGTTTCTAGTAAATTCACCATCCATTAATATTTTACACTCACGCAATAACTTCATCAATGAATTTCTACCACAATCTCCAAATGTACTAGCAACTTGAATAAAATTCATTAAACCATCATCATTCATTACTGCATCATATAAATCCATTTTTGGCTTTTGTTCTTCAAGTTTATTTTCTGCTTCAATTCTTCTAGTTTTTTCTTCCTGTAAAGTAGTAAGTAATTTAATACCAAATTCAGGACTGGCGATCATATTTTCTATTGTTTTAGAATCTATGTATGCACCATGCTTACGAATAGAAGGAATAACTTCTTCAAATATCCATTTTTCAAATTTCTCTGCAGAAGGCAATTTAGATTTTATAACTAACCTGTAAACATCACCTTCAGAAATTAAGGAAATAGCATTGCCACCATCTTTAAAGCTGTCGTGTTTTACGACACCCTTACAATGCCTATTAATTGCATCTCTTGGATTGCTATATCCCAATGCATTGGCAACATCTTTCGCAATAAAATATTCTTTCCCTTCAATATAAACTGCTCTTATTTGCCCAAATTCTTCATTGTTAAAAAGTATTAATTTATTTTCCATGTTGTCAGCATATTCTCCTTTTAATTTTAAATTTTTAATAATCCTATAATCTTAGTTTAATATAAATTAAAATCAAGAGAAAGGACTATCTCTAATTCGCATATTAACACCACCTTAGATTAATAATATAATATACAATAATAAACGATATAATTAAATATCAACCATATTATACATTATAAAAATAATTGTGTCAATAATAAATTAAAAGAAAATTAGAATCTACCAGTCAATTCAAACTTATTAATTTTATCTGTGCTATATCCATAATCTAAGAAGTTTGTAAATTGTCTATATGTGAGGTCAGTATAAAAATTCACAGGCACGTCTAAAATATAAGCTGTAAAACAATTGCGATAACTTAGGAAATTTAACTCAATGGAGTTTTCGGCACAAATTATTGGCTTTCTAAGTAACATTTTTCATACCTCCTATATTTAATACTTAACAGTTATCAGTCTGCAAAATTAATTCAACATCATCCAACAACTTTACAATAATCTGTTCTGCATCAAATAAAGGAGAAATGTTGCATCTATGTATGGTACAAATATGAGCAACGTCAATTATTATATTTTGAAAATTAATCTCATCATCAAATTCTTTATGACCAAACTGGTATGAGTTATTGGTGAAAACGGTAAACTCAAATTCAGGATAGAATATAGTGGTAGTGAATACATCCCCACAAATTACTTTAAGATAAAGACCACATGTCAAATCTTCCATAATCAATTCAAATTCTTCATTAGTTAATTCATTAAACATAAAAACTCCTCCATTAAATTTATTATAAGGTGTGCAAGGTAAAATCAACCTTATAAATACATTGTAATAGAGAAGTTTCGTTTTGTCAATATTAACTTTACAAAATTACTAATAAAAATTTCTATTAGTCCTTAATAATTTTACATTCATATAAATCTGTTACTTTACATTTTAATGCAAATGCTATTCTCTCTAATGATTGAATAGTAGGATTATCAGATTTTTCTAATGAATTTAATGTTTGTCTAGACATACCTGCTTTATTTGCTATCCATGTTCTAGTAGCACCATTAATCTCTTGAAATTCATTTATTTTTTCAGACATTTTATTAGTTATTCTAACTTGCATCTTAAAATCACACTCCCATTTAATATTATACTATATAATGAATATGTATTGGTAGGTGATTTATTAATAATATATTACTATAAGTGAGTGAATATGTCAAGTTAAGATTGATGAAAATTATATTTATAATCTGTAAAACAAAACAAAATTTAAATTGTATAATTACTTTATCCATGATAAAATATCCCTTAAAAGGCAAAGGAGGTGAATATTCTATCATGGATATAAAAGTTAATATGAAATTTCAATGTAAAAATTGCAACGAACTAATTAATCATAATTATACACAGCAAGATATTTTAAAACTTGATAAACTTGAATTTACTTGTCAAAAATGTAATGCAAAAGAAACCATTAAAACTTCCTACATAATTGAAAAGGCAAAAGAAGAAGTTATTAATGAGATTAAGAAAAATTTTAAGATGAGATAAATTATAGAATTATATTAATATTTATTTCATTAATAATTTGCTCTAAAGATAATCCAGCATTAATTTTTTGTTGGATTTCTTTTTGATTTTCTTTGGATATAATTGCTTCACATATAATATTTAACATAATTTTCACCTCCTTTATTTTATATTTATAAATTTTTAATAGATATACTTAATAGTTAAAATAATAATCACCAATAAAATATTAATATAATAATATATGAAATAATATTAAAAATATAACTTAATATACTTGACAATTAGCAAAAATTATAGTAAAATACACATAAAACTAAATTAAAAAGGAGATGTTCAATTATATGAACAAAAAAGAAAGTATGCTGAGTAAGAAAAGTAAGTTTAGTAAATTAATTTTATGTGTTGTATTGGGTTTATTTATTTTAGTAATTAGTAGTGGTGTAGTTTTTGCAAATGGAAATAATAGTGTAAATGTCAGTGTGAATGGACAAAAATTAAATTCAAATGCTTTTATCGACAGTAATTCAGGAACTAGTCTAGTACCATTTAGAACTATTTTTGAAACTTTAGGTGCAAATGTAAAATGGGATCAACAAACACAAACTATTATTGCAAACAAAGGAAATACTCTAATAAGATTGAAAATTAATGATAATTATATGTTTGTTAATAATACTCCAAAGGATATTAAAATTAGACCGATCATAATATCAGGACACACATTTGTCCCATTGCGAGTTGTTAGTGAAGCATTAGGTGCTGATGTAAATTGGGATGGCAATACTAGAACTGTTTATATTAGTAGCAATGATGTAAACAGCAACACGAATAATCCAAATATTAATACTACCAAAGAAAACTTAAATAATAAAGGAGAAGATATTATGCCAACAGATGATAGTATTGTAGAAAAATTAAATGATAATACAATAAGTAATGAAAATATTATTGATAATGAAGATAATACAACAGATAGTAATAAAAATAAATATGATAAGAATGGTTTTTTAATACCAATTAATCCAAATGAATAAAATAAAAATAGAGATTATAGATAATATAGTCTCTATTTTTATTTATGTTTTACTTACTCTACCATAACAATTTGCTTTTAATGTTATTTTACCAGAAGCAATAGAAGAAGGAATATTATTGCCTTTACAATAAACTATAATCCTTGAATAAAGCATAGTAGGTACTCCATTTACCGATATTTCATCTTTCATACATACTGGAACTAATCTTAAATCTGAACCAATTAATTCATCACCAATATCACCATTTATATTATAATCAATTGCAATATCTGTAGTTACTACAGGCATTGTTTCATATGCATAGACCAATATGAATTCTATACCACCTAAATTATTATAGTCTGCATTACCATATTCTAATGTCTCTGTAGAACTTATTTCAGCAGTAGTATAAGATTTTGGTCCATATGTGTAAAAACTAGGATAATATTCTGTAAAATCAGGTTCTACTTGCACAGCATCAATATAAGCATCTACAGTATCAATATTTTGTATCTTTAAATACTGTTTACCACTAGATATTGGGTTTAAACAATAGAAAGAAATGTAACCATCGTCCCAGTCTTCTGTACTTGGGAAAATAAGATATGAATCTGAAATCTCAGTTTCACCATAATTATTAACAATGGTTAATGGTTCATTATTTAATAAGCGGTGTACGGACAATTTTATAGCCCCCCCTTTTTTTCTAAGGGAGTATCTAGAATTCTGGTTATTCCACCATGCACTATCTGGCAACCCTTCACCGTTAATTTGTTCTTGGAAAATTGTGCCAGATGGACTAATACGAAGACTAGTTGTATCATCGAAACTAGAATTAAATTCAATTTGTCCACCATTCCAGTAATCAGCTAAAAGTGTAATTGGATTATATGAATTAAATGATGAATTCCATATTTTATTGGGGTATCGTTTTATATGGTTGGGATTAAAACCAAACTTTGTGAATAATTGTGAATTATTCGCTGCCATTGTTTCTATGTGTCCATCAGTAGTGATCTGTGTTTTTATTTCTCTTAATTCACTTAATTCATCCTTGATTTCCATCCCATTAATATTTAAATTATCAGCATATACTGTACCAAATTTGGTTAAAAAATTATCAAAATTTATTTCATTACTCAGTCCAGATAAGTTTAACACAGTATTACCTTCTGTATTATTCAATTTTAATTCTCTTAAATTGATTACACCATTATTATCTATAGTAATTACATCTACCCAATCCTCTGCTGGAGGGGTTGCTTTGTTTTGTTGTATTGAAAATCCTACTGTTGGATTAATAATTATTCTTGATTTATTATCTGAACGAAGAAGAGAGAGGATCATGTTCATAATTTGGAATCCATTTTGATTTACAGTAAAATATTGTACTCCTTCTGCATCTGAAGCATCAATTGTTAACGAATTTCCCAAAATAATTTCACCTATTAATTTTTCCGCAACAATTCCGTCGGCAGAAATGCAAGTTTCAAAATTATCTCCTCCAGTTTTACTCAGACCTAAAATTCCATGAGTAAGCCTTAGTATTCTTTTAGGATCGTTAGGATCTGTGGCAGTTAACCCTCTACGATCTAATGAACAATATTCATTACTAGCAAGATTTAATTCTCCTGTATATTTACCTTGTAATGTTTCTATAATATTTGCAACTTGATTATTTGTTCCATTAATAGAATTAAAATCCGTTTTCAAATTATTAAATTCAATAGTAGTAGAAATGTTTTTATTCAATAATGCTAAAAATTTATCTTTATCTTTTGAAATGTCTGCTATGTTGTTTATTACAATTGTTACCGATCCATTATCGTATGAATAATCTATCTCTGTAATAATTGCCTTAACATCAATAGAAAATTTATCATATTTACACCTAATAATTTCTCCTACTTTAATATGATAACGATCAATTTGGCATCCAACATCAAGACAGTTATACATATCCACCAGATCGATATCTAAAGAAATCGGAATTGAATAGTATTTTTTGAATTGACTTTTTCCATATTCTAACAAAATTTTAGGATTAGATATTGAATCATTGCGAATTTGTCTCTTTTTAATATAACTTTGTTTTAATTCAAAAATATTATCATCACTGAAATTATTTTCCATTGCTAAGTCATTGCTAATTGCTAACATTTGCGAATCTATATCTGCAATTTGATTTTCTAAACCATTATTAACATTATCAGTAAAAGTACCTGTTACACCTGTACTATCAGTATCATCAATATAAGAGAAAAGAGCATTTCCTATTTCTGTAGTATAATGTATTACATTAATAATGTTATTGCCATTATAGATTGCTTTAAAAGTAGAATTTAATGGAAATTTATTATCATAATTATAATATCTATTATTAATATAATCACATATTTTTAAAGCAATTGCTGTAGTATTATCACCTGAAATCAAAGGTATATTCATTGTTATATCATTTAAATATAAGAGAATATTGCCACTACTAGTACATGGAGTATCTATAGTAATATTAAATAATAATGAATAAATTTCTTTTTTTTTATTATCAATATATTCTTGCTTAGTATTTCTTTGCCAAATTAAATCGTCAGTATCTTGACCATTGCTTTGTGCTATATCTAAAGAGTCAAGAATTACTAACATCTCTATATTTAGATTAGATAATTCTGTATTTTTAGAATTTACTTGTTCTTGAAGTGCTATTTTATTATCTGTTAAAGTAGCATATTGACCTTCATAAGTAGATATTTTACTTTGAAAATTTTCGATAGATATACAAAGTTCATCCGACATGTAGTCACTATGAGAAACAATTGTACCATCTTCTAACCTACTGAAAGGGTGCATGAAAAAATAGTAATCAACTAATTCATCACCACCTGTAATGTTAACTGAATTTATTGTTAAATCATTAGCACCCAATACACGAAGATGTGTGCAAAAAGTATCAGGGTTAGGTGAATATGTGAGGTTTTGTATATATTTACCATAATCTAATACTAAAGGATAATTAGTTGAATTATAAATATTTTCTATATTTTCTTCAGAAGTTAAATCATCCAAAAAAGATACTGTATAATTTTCAGTATCGAAAAATACAAGTGCCGAGAATGAAGTTGCAACAGAGAAGAGGCAATCAATGCAAGTTTGTTCTGAAAATGAAAATTGTAAATATTTTAAATCTAAAGATGCAGAAATTGTCCCTATCGTCCAAATTGTATTCTCTAGCAAAATCGTAGCAATTTCAGTACAATTTTTTGAATAATCTGTTTCTTCATTGCTATAATTAATAATTTCATCACTGAGATTATATTCCAATGAGTAACAGGTTACTTTTTTACTATAGGAATTTTCTTCACTATTTGATTCTACTGTATTTATTACAAAATATTTTCTTTGACTCATGAAATCTAAAAGAATTAAATATTTATATTTAATTAAATCAAAGTTTTCATTTCTAATCAATTGATGATCTATTTCTATATCTGTTAAAATAGAAAAACTTAATTCATCTATTTGAGATAATTTAGGATTATAATTAAAATCAAAGTAAGAATCAAGTATGGATATTATTTGTTTATTAGGTTTACATATGTAAAGTATAGGTATTTCTGTTAATTTATTTATATCTAATTCAAAAGATTGGAATGGTATATTGATCAACTCCTTTATGTTTGATTTATTGAATTAATTAATTTTAGAGAGGATTAATAATTCTAATCATCTCTATTAAGTATATTTTAAGCAATATTATTTTTATTTTCTATGTATTTATCATAATCTTCTTTATACATCCATTTGAATTTACCTGAAGTTTTTAATTTCCCTTGACAACAAGCAATAATATTCGGACTTTTTATATTAAATTCTCTTCCTGCTTCTTTTATACTATCCCATTCTTTTATAAAAACATTATCAAGAGACAATTGTATAATTATCTTTGTAGGGTATAATCTTGGTTTATAAGAAATATTATTATTTTTCTTATTATAATCATTTTTATATAGCCAAATAAAATTACCTACTGAATTCAATTTTTTTCTGCAACATGCTATAATAGAACTATTACTTATATTCAATTGACTATTTGCTTCACTTGCACTTTTAAATTCTGCAATATATTCTCCATTCAAAGATAATTGAATTATAGGTATAGCTCTTTTACTACCATTAATTTTACCATATATTTTTCCTAAAACACTAGAACTTTTAATTACTTCTTCTTTAGCATTGTAATAACATAAATTTAATTCAGTTCCTATTTTAAGATATCTAATAATTGTTGACTTATCTAATTTCATTATTTTACTAACATCTAATGTATTTTTAATACCATTATTCCATAAAATACATGTTTCTTTTAATCTATTACTTAATGCAAATTCATTACATACATTCCAATCTACATTATTTAATTTAAATAATTGTACTAATTTGCTATTTAATATATTATTTTTTATGTATTCTAAATCACTTTTAAAACAATCAATTCTTATAACTTCTATATTATATTCTTTTATTAGTTTATCTCTTGTATCATCTAATATTTGTGATTCTTCTGCTGTTTGTTTAGTCATTTTATTTTCATGCCCATGTCCCAATCCACCATCCATTTCTAAATTATATTTTATACCATTTAATTCAAAATAAAAATCAAGTTTATAATTTAGAAATTTGTGTTCTGATATAAAATCTATACCTAATTGTTCTAATAAATTAAAAGCAAATTTATTAGGGTACGATATTCCATCACCACATTTAGAGCAAGAAAATTTATAATTAGTAATCTTATAAATTTGATAAGGTTTTTCATAATTACAATCAGGGCAAATAAAAATATGTGATTCTTTGCTTCCATGACTTATACTATAACCTTCTTCTGGAAATTTTAATAATTTAGCAATATTAGGATGTGTTGTCCATAAATCATTTATACCTTTTAAAACTTTTTTTATTTGAACACACATTACAACCTTGTTTATTATTTAATGAAGATTCTGTAATTCTGTCTATATTATTATCAATTAAACATTTATAAATATAACCTTTTCGTTCATTGTTACCATGCAATATTTTTATTTGCTCTAATATCATTATATTACCAGTTCTTACTTCTATTATTTCTCCGACATTATATTTGTAATCCTTAGTTTTCTTTTTTAATATTTCTCCTAAACTACAATATAAAAGAGTACTAATATTTACAAAATAATTATTATTTTTATATATAATATTCAATCTATGATTATCTTTATTATAATTAATAATTTCTAATTCATCTTCAATATCATCATATATAAATTTAACTTTGTAACCAGAACATTTTTTCCAATTAACTTTATTATTACCATTTAATTTTGGTAAGTTATCTAAATATACTTTTTTCATATAACTCCTTCAATTATTTTAATATTCTCCTCAATTGAAAATAATAAGGGAATGGTAGGGAGGAGTATCCTACCATTTAATCAGTTGATTAATTACTCCAACTTATCCCAAAAATATAAAAATAATGATTATATATTTTATAAATATATAAGATATTTGATTAAACTAAATATCTTAATTGGTATTCAAAATAAATTTTACAATTTCCAATAATTCTTAAAATATTTTCACCAATAATCATATTAATAAAATTTAAATTTGAATTATTGTATCTAAAAACTCCTGTGAGAGAACTAGTTAAAATTTTATATTCTGTACTCACACTTATTAATTCACCATCAATTAATCCAGTAATATTAAATTCATCATTGCTATTACTTGTATTTACAATACTAATATTTCCTGAACCAACTTTTTCAATAAAAATGTTAATCGGCAAATTTACATCGCCTTGATTGTCAATTTCAATATCAGTATATGTAGGATTAACAGATAAATTATACGTTTCAGTTGTAATTTTATCTGAGAAACAATAAGAAGAAGATGTTAAAAAATTCAATGTAACATATCCTTGATTTATACCTGTATGATATAAACGAGAATCATCATTTAAAAGTATATAGTAAATTTTATCAACTTTAGTTTCATCTGTACTATCATTTATAAATTTAATTGGTATAAAAAAATTGGAATTTAACACTCTACCTAAATACCTCAAATCTGCATCTGTAAAACTATCATTAAATGCAAATGTTAAATCTATAGTTAATGGATTTTCCTTAATATGCGTTAACATTGTTCTCTGATTACCTTTAATATATTGCGTTTGTAAATCACGTTTAAAAATAAAATTTTCCTCATATAAACTACTAGAAACACTGCAATTTATTATTTTTAAATCTTCATTACTAATTCCATTTAAAGTAAAATTTAAATAATTTTTTACTGTCATTAAACAACTTCACCACCTAATATAAAATTATACTTATTATCTATAATATAATTATTTAATATTTCTTCAATTCTATCAAAATCATAATACCAAATTTCTATAAAATTTATATTATTAATCTTTGTATATTCTTTTTTTCTTCTATCATGCTCTAACTGTCTAAGAAATTTTTTCTTATTCCCATGTATTCCTTTAATAAATTTTTCATGTTGTTCACCTTGATATTCTATAAGTAAATTATATTTAGGTATATAATAATCATAAGAAAGATTTTTTCTTCCTACTCCTACTAAACCTTCAAATTCTTTTTGTGGAATAAAATATAATTTACTATATTTATCATTATCAATTAAATTATCAAAATCTTTTTGAGATATTTTAATCCAATTATTTTCTATTAATACTCTATCTATTTCTTTTTCTCCTTTAGATTTACGACACTCTGGGCAACCAGAATTTTTACTATTTCTATTATCTATATTTGCAAACCATTCATGTCCACAATCTTTGCATTTCCACCAAACATATTTTCCACTGCTAAAGGTAACATCCCATGGAGTTAAATTTTTATTTAATTCAAAATTCCATTCTAAAATTAAATCTGGTCTTTTTGTTGCCAAGCAATTAGATAAACCTACTTGTCTGCCAGCACATACTGCACATTTATGCCCATTTATTATATCATTCCAACTATTATTAAATATCTCTCCGCATTCATCTTTTAAACATTTCCATTTTAATTTTTTTATATTACCTTCATATGTATCACTGATTAATTCAAATTGCCTATTATTTATTTTACACCATAATTTAATATTTTGAATTGTATAGGGATTAGATTTATAAAATTTTGATGGTGGATTTCCTATTATTAAACTATTAAAAAATGGAGTATAATAATAGCCATCTTTATCTTTAATAATTAATTTAGAATTTACATTTTTATATTCTTTACTAATTAATTTATATCCTAAATTTTCAACACATTCTTTAACTTCAATATATGTAAGTTTCTTTGTATTTTTACCCAAATTATCATCCTCCTAAAATGATTTATTATAATAATACTTTTAAAACAAAATAGTCTCCTAAATAAAAAAATAAAACAGGGAAGAAGTTTAGGAGTCACTTCTTATCAATTGGTTAATTACTCCAATCTATCCCAAAATATAAAAATAAAAAGAGATGATTAAAATATCATCTCTTTAAATAAATTATATTACTTATTATTGAACTGACTTGCCACTACGTTTAATTAATCCCAATATCTGATTTGAAACTTTTTCAATATCAGATTTACTATTTGCGTTCATATTTTCAACATTTACAGATAAATTATAGATGTTACTACTAGATGTATTGTTACCACCTGCATTTGCTAAACTAAAATCAGGCATAGAGAAACTAGGCAAACTAAAACTTGGCATTAAATTTTTAAACGAATTAGCTAAATTGTTAATCCCTAATTCAGATAAAACTAGTTCTTTAGACTTTAAAAGAGCAGGGACTTCATCACTTTTAATACCTTGACCTTTATTAAATAATTTATCAAATAAATTAGCAACTTTACTACCGGACTTTACTACACCACCTTCATGAAATATAGAAATATTTTTAGTAGCGTCATCATACTTAACTTGATAACCTAATCCTTCTGCCACTTGTCTTACACCAACATATGTAGTACCATTGTCATTTCTAACAGGACTAAATAATTTACCACCAATTTTAACCTGTCCTGTAGATTGAATCCATTCAACATCTTTACCTAAAATACTAGCAATACTTCTTGATTTTATTATTGCTGTACCGTTAACATTTTCATACATACTAGGATTAATTACTGCTTTTGCATTAGTAGATGAATCACCACCAGAATTTCCATTTCCAGAACCACCACTACCATTACCAACATTTTCATTAATCTGATTAATACTATTGCCTAACCCATTGACTAGTTTTTCTGCCAATCCAGCACCAAAACTATCTTCATTTTGCTCTACAAAGTCCATTAATCTCTGTAGTTCGCTGATCGCATTATCCACTTGACGAGCCATAATTTCTTCTTTTAAATTATTAAATTTAATTTCAGAAGAAATCATATCGTCATAATATTTTTGTGTAATATCTTTCTGTTTTTCTAGCGACTTCTTAGTTTTTTCGTATTTATCATCTTCTAACTCTTTCTTTGCATCATTTTTATCTTTATATACATCTAATAATTCGTCAAGATTCTCTTCTCTAAGTTCTTTTTCACGATCTTTCTGTGCGTTTTTAATTTCTTCATTTTTAGCATCTAACTCTTTCTGTAATTTCTCTCTAATTGCTTGTGCTTCATAAGAATCATTCTTACCTAAATAATCAATTTGCTTCTGAATATCTAATTTCTCTTTATTGAGTTTGGACATATCATCATCATAATTCTCTGTATCATAAAGACTTTGCATTAACTGTTTCTTTTTATTAATACTGTCTTCATACTCATCCATCTCATCTTCTAAATTCTTTATTATCTTATCGTGTCTTTCTTCTTCCTTCTCAATCTGTGCATCAATAGCATCAATAGCAATATCTTTTTCTTTCTCATAAACTTCCTTCATCAAATCAATAGTATCATCTGTAATATCTTTTATGAATTCTTTTTTCTTTTGAACAGCATCTAATTCTGCTTTTATTACGTCAGATAAAATATTTGATAATTCTTCATAAGCAACAGTTCCTTTTTCTGCTAATGCTAAATCTGCTTCAATTGCTTTATGTTTTGCTTGTAATGCTGAAATCAATTCTTTATTTACATTAATTTGTTGTTGAGTATTATCTACATATTGTTGTGAACCTTCGTCATATAGAGATTGAACAGTTTGCAACATTGATAATCTATCTGTGATTTGTTGAATTGGAATATCCAATTCTTCATATTTTGATTTGAGGATGTCTAGATTTTTTGTGTCTACTTCTCCTATATTACTCATATAAGTATTAGAATTAGGTTGTAATTGTTTACGATATTCTTCTGCTTGTTGCTCAGTTAATTTACCAGATGCTATTTGTTCTCTGATAAATTCATTAGCTTGATGTAATACATTATTTTTTTGTTTTATTATATCTATCTCTAACTGAATAGAATCTCTATACGCCTGAGATGACTTAGAATATTTAGATGCAGTTTTTTCTATGAATTGTTGCTTATTATCTAATTCTGTTAACTGACTAGTAAATTCAGATAAAGTATTTGCCATCATTTTATCTGAACCTTCGTATATATCCTTTTGAATTTTATACCATTCTGTTGAATTCTTAGCATATTGTTTAGCAGATTGATTCTTTTGTTCATCTGTTAATTGTGTGGTTTTTGATAGATTAGTTAGTGCTAAATTTTCATCATGGATAGAATTCTGTTTATCTTTTAGAAGTTTAATTTGCTCTTCTGTTTCTTTACGATATTCAGCAGAAGAGGGGATAAGTGTTTCTTGTATTGCTTTTGATTTTTCTATTAATGCATCTATTTTTTCTTGCTCTACTGTGTATTTTGAGATTAGATTGGTTACTGGGTTTGTTTTGTCGGATGATTTTCCTTCTTTACTTAGAGCATCGAAATCTAAACCAATTATAGAATCATTTAATTTTATAGATTGATTAGTATCTTTAAGTTTATCTAATGAAATATTAGTTTCGCCTATTTTTGCTTCTGCTTCTTTTTGCAATCTATCCATTTCAACAAGTGCTTTCCTTGCT
>Ga0209728_1001312_pt1 | contig 15681 bp, 20 predicted proteins | sample RifGroD1_FD_183997 | JGI IMG/M metagenome (GOLD analysis project Ga0209728, IMG submission 183997) | Groundwater microbial communities from Rifle, Colorado, USA - Groundwater D1 (SPAdes) (version 2) | ecosystem: Environmental > Aquatic > Deep subsurface > Groundwater | place: Rifle, Colorado... | reverse complement strand
TTATTTGGATTTGATACGGTATAGGGTATATAGTGGATAAATATGACTTATTAGATAGATTTATTTAGTGTATCGGATTGATACAAAATGTCGGATGATGTGTTCCATTGTAGGACATTTTAATGATTTAACTGTATCGGAATGGAACAATATTGGGTAGGGAGTGTATCAGAATGGAACGGTTGGAGATGAGAATTGTTTGGGAGATTTGGTTGGATGTGTGATAATTATATATGAAATTTTGGAATAGTTAATATGGTATTTAATATGGTTTATAGTTATTAACAGGTCTGTTGATAAATCATTTAGTATGGTAAAATGTTAAAGTATTAGAGTAGTAGAGTATTGATATGTTGATATGTTAGTGTATTACATTGCTAATACACTGGTACAGTTATATATTTATATTATTTATATTCATAATGTGAATATGGTTAACATGTGTTAACTTTTGTGTGGTTGTGATAAATAAGAAAAATTATTTGTTAAGAAAATTTACTAGATAGGAATGATTCTTATTTAGGAATGATTCTTATATAATAGTTAACCAAAATTTTCCATGTTATAATAAACGATGGTGTCAAGGCTTTTTACTTGACAGTAAATTGTTCCCCGTGGAACAATGGGTTAATTTTTTATTTTATTATTGTGTAGGTTTTATATGTTGGATGGCTGGGTGCTGCATAGCTGCTGTCACCGGATATTTTTAATTAGATATTCTATAGAAAATTTATATGATATTAAGATATAATCACCGTAATACACCCTATTTCAATTTCACAGGTCATATTATACCTAAAATTAATTTAAGAGGCTAATTTGGAAGTTGTATGAAGGATTTTATTATTAAAACTTCATATTCAACCGGATAAATACCTTTCTACAACTTCTACAACTTTTCAACCTTCTATTTTACCTATCCACTCTCCAAATATTTTCCATCGAACATTCATGATCCGATAATAAATCTTATGTAAACTAGACATATAGCTAAAACCCGCATTATATAAGGGTTTCTTAGATTCTGTATATTTATTTTTTGTTCGTATCCATCCCAGGTGGACATATTGGGTATTGTTGGTTGGATATTCCGGTCTTGTATAGTGTCACAAGGGTACGGCTGGGAATGTGTATTGTATTTTTAGATAGACCGGGGCATGGTTTACAAATTACGGAATAACGGAATTACGTAATCGTGTCACATCACACCATATCACAGGGAAATGCTGGAAATTAACACGACTAATAAAATAAATTTTATTTTCAATATTATTTTTAAACTACTTCTCACCTATCATCGTAAATTAATCGTACAATCTCACAATTAACAACTATTTCCACTTCTTGATTACATCAATCATCAATTCTAATTTCATAACATTTAACTATAATTTCACTCTAATCTATGATAAATATATCCAAATAACACCACAATTATATCATATCTAATAAACCACTAAATACAATAATATCAACATCTTACTAACGCTTTACCAACATCATCATACCACTCTCTTATTCATCTAATATTATCATAAATTTAAAAATTCAACTACAATTTACGAATAATATTTTATGATAAATTTCATACTATTTTTATTACTATCTATTTTAATTATATTTATTATTTATAGTTATTTATTTTTAATCACTTCTCAACTCTCCACTCCAATCCACACTTCCAACACCTATACATCTTATCTTCCCCATCTACATCCCTTATACACTTCTCTAATAAATCATCATATCCTTCATAATCATTAATATAAATATTTCCACTCTCATCCATAGGAAATTCAATTACAACTCTAAATAACATACTCAAATCAGTATTGCCACATTTTAAACATTTCATTTTAATATCTCCTTTATACTATTTTATTTATAATATTAATCTACCCATAACATTAAATTTTATTCACATATTTATTTTTATATTTTATAATCACCTCACAAATTAATATTCTTTAATACAATATCTTTTCTTTTATCCATATCCATTCCAAAACACTCCTTTTATATTACAAAAAATAATCCCCATAAAAGAGGATTCAATTTTATATTGCTCTATTTACATTATCTACTTATATTATAGGAGGTCTTAACTTTATTTTTCTCTAAACACTATTCACTCATTCTATGTCCTAAATATCCCAATATACTACTACTAAACATTCCAATAATAATACTAATTATCCCAATATAATTATAAATCATTTCATTTTCACCAATACTCATAATAATTTTACCTATATAAGTAAATACACACATACATATTATAGCCCCAAACTTTAAAAATCCTTCCAATATATAACCTCCCTTAATATCTATACACTTATCATAACCTTTAATATTGATTTTATACATTCAAATTTATTAATTTATCTCACTTACCTACAAACTAACTAACTAATAACCTAACTAACCTATTAACTGCACATACATTTTTAAATTTATTTTTTCTTCTACATCTCTTATTTCCTATTTTTCTTCTTATCTAAAACTTCTTACTCTTTTTATTTTTATAGTAATTATATAGCGTTGGACAAGTTAATTTATATTTTCTACAATACATATCCCTATACATATTGTAACTTATATTCTAATTTATATTGTCTATCTTGTCCTACCCTGTTAAAAATAAAAAAGAGGTTAATTTTATAACCTCTTTATAGTATACTATTAAATTAATCCTAACAACTTTCTAATCTCATCAATAGTTATAACATCAAATTTTAAACCTTTAATATTATCTTCTATAATTTTATCTAATATCTTATCTTTTTTCTTCTTACTATCACTAACAATCAATATATGAGGGAATCTCTTTACTTTACTATACCAATATTCATCTCTATACCCTTCACCTCTATCTCCATATTTATCATTATAATTCTTTATCTTATCAAATCTATTCCTACTATCTATTTTGTCACTTTCTATAATCCAATATCTATATTCACTAGTAACATAATTTTTAAATCCTATTATTCCATCTGTCCTAATACCACACTTCATATAATATTCTAATTTAATTTCTTCAAATTTTAAATATTTATAACTATCTCTAATCATATACATTATATACATAAATCCCCAATTTCTATTTACATTATGTTGCAAGTAATAAGGTTTCTTATCTATATAATGATAACTACACTCATTTATATCTATTCTATGTGAATTTATCTTATCTCTTTTTCTTAATATCCTTAATCTCTCTCTACATTTAACAATACCATGTTTAATATCAGAAAAAAATAAATAATATATTTGTTCTGTCGTTAGACACTCAAACATTTCAATTGTCTCAACTATTAATTTATCTCGGTAATAACCCTTTTGTCTCGTATTCATATATTTGATGTTGCCATAATCTATTATTTATATCATCTCCTATCTTATCAGATATCTTATCAAACATTTTTAATCTTAATATTGCTTCCTCTTGTTCTAATAACATTGCTTGCAATTCCATTTGTTTACTACCTATTTGAAATATCATTCTACCTTTTATATTTGGCAAATAATAAGCATCTGTATTTCCTAATATGGTCATACTAGTGCCATAGTTTACACATTTAAATGAAATTGCTCCTGAAAAATTACTTTTTATCTCCATAGGAATTAATTTATCTGAAGGTCTTTGCATTGCTATAATTAAATGTACTCCTGTTTTAGCACTTATCATACCTAAATCTGCAACAATACTTTGTAATCTTTGTCTACGTTTTTTTGTATTCTTATCATCACTTTTTCTAGGTGAAGTAAAAGCAAATTCATCTATAATAAATACAATATATTCTAATTTATTATTAGGATTTTTTTCATTATATTTAATAAGATTTACACATTTGTTTTTAACAAGAAAATATCTTCTTTTTTCTACTTCTTCAATTAAATATTCTAACATATTTTCAGCACTATTAAGATCATATCCAAACGGTATATACTCTATTAAATGTACAAAATCGGTCATTGCTAAATCTGTTACAAATAATTTAACATTATTATTTTGCATTAGTGCATCACAAATTCCTGTAAGTAATATACTTTTACCTGATCTTGTGACTCCACCAATTATTAAATGTGGAATATCAACTAAATCAACAATTATAGGTATACCATTTACACCTACACCTATAGGGATAGGAATACACTTATCCATATGCTCAATATAATTAAAGTTATATCTATATTTTTCTGGAATAATACCTTTAAATACTTCTATCATTAATAATCCTCTTCTATTTTCTATATTAACCTGTGCTATCATAGAATCAGAAAAGTACTTAACTTTATCTATAATATCTTTATAACTTAATCCATAAGGCAATTTAAACATTATTTGATAATGATATTCATTAATCTTACTAGTAGTAATATGAAAAGGATATTCACCTCTATCATTATAAATTCTTTTTGATATAAATACATTTTCTATCTCTGCTTCTATCTCTCTACCTTTCCTATTTCTAATTTCTTTCTTAATCATCTGTCTAATATTTTCTTGTGGAGCAGGTTTTAATGGTTCATAAGATAAATTCCTCATGTAATTATCTTTACACTCTTTAATCTTACTTTTAATATTCTTAATAATTTTATCTTTATCTATTTTCATATTATCACTTCCCTTTAGAATTATCCTTAATATCTTTCTTAATAAAATTTAAAAACTTTCTAGTACCTTTAGTTATTTGCTTACCTACACTATTATCAATATATTTAATTATAGCATTTACTATTTTAAACAAACATTCTTTGTCTGTTTCAGTCATTTCTTTACTACCTATATTTCTATTATAATTTATCTCTAATCCACTACCATCTTTGAATGTGATATTAATACTACCTGGAGTTTTATCATCTATAATTTTTTCATTTTGATTAATTCTCTCATTTTTCTTGTATTCATTATATTCACTATTTTTATTTTCATCATAGGTTTTATTTTCGTTGTAAGTTTTTTCATTTCCTTCATCTACTTTAACAACAATAGGAATTTTATTTCCATCAATATAGTAATTTCCATAGAATACACCATCAATATAATTAATTATTTCTGCTTTACTATTACTACTATTAAACATCATACCCAAACTACTGCTAATACCACTTACCAATAATAATATTGTCATTAATCCAGATATAATAATTTTACTATTCATAATTAATGTTGTTGACATATTATCACTCCTTATTTATTATTATTTATTATTATTATCTAAAGGAAATTCCGTTAATGTTTGCCAAAATGATTTCTCTTTATCCTTTAATTCTTTTGTGATTTTATCTTTTACGTTATCCTTAACATTATCAACTTTCTCATATTTCTCTATATACTCTTGTAATTCCTTATTTTTTACTTCTGCATACTTCAATACAGGTGAAAATGTACCTAAAAATATATTAATAATGCTAAATATCATCATAATCCATGCCATTGTTGCTAAATTTTTATTATTTACTGCTGTGCATATATTAATTGTGATAAATCCTATTAAGATTATAAACATAATATTTACTAACCACATTTATATCACCTCAATTAATATATATTAATGCCGTTACATTTTTTAATACTTTTATTGCTTGTGTAACCATCATAATTATAGCTATCATTATTGTTCCTAATTTTATATATCCAGCTAATCTATTATTATTAAACATTGATGCAAGATTTTCCAATATCCATCCTACTACAGCAAGTAACATTAATTTAATTAAAAATGATCCTTCACCATCACCAGAGAAAAAATTATTAGCAATATCTCCTAAAGGTGAAGCATAACAAGGGATGGGGTATAGAATACAAAATAACAATATAATATATTTATACATGGTATAACCTCCTTAAATTATTTATCTTCATAAAATCCATTTTCATGTAACCAATCATTTTCTGCATCTAATACTTTTAAAACTATTTCAATAGGAATTCCTGTTTTCATATAAATGTATTCAACAACATCATTCATATCCATTACTAATTCATCTGATATTTCTATTTGTTTTTTATATTTAATAATATTTAATATATTGTTTAATAATTTCATATATCTCCTTATAATAATTTAAATATATTTATTAATAACTTAACTGTCATATATAATATAGTTATTAAACCTATTGTTGTTATAATTATTCTTGCATAATTTTGTTTTTCTTCTATCATAGTACCATTAACTATCCAATCTATAATTGCTAATCCTAATATAATAATTATACTTTGTAATATGTTGCTATGAATAATACTCATTAATTCATACCTCCAATTTACTATTAATAAATATCTCAGCAACATCATCATCAATATTTACTATCTCTTTTACATTTTTAAATTGTTTATTCATTTCATCAAAACAACCAATATTATTCATATAAAATATTTCATCTGCTTTAAATTCATCTTTAATAAATTCTTCAATAATTTCTCTAGGCAAATATCTTACTTTCATTAAATTATCAATTAAATCAGTAATATCTAAGGTTACACCTTCTGTATCAGAATTGTACCATAATAAATATGTTTTCATATTATACCTCCCACTTATTTTAAATTAGGATTATCCCATTTTATTGATTTAGATTTATTGTCTATATTACTATTGCTATTATTGATCTCTGTTTTCTTATTAATTTTTCTAACTTCAACTTTATCATTATCCGTATTGGATGCAGGTATTTCATTAGTATTATTAATATTAACATTCTCCGCATCTTTCGCAAATACATCTTCTACTTCACACTTCCGATAAACTAAACTATCCCTTAATATTTTTCTGATTAGCATAGATAATTTTCTGCTACTGTACTTACTTAATTCATTAATCAAAGGTTGATCATATTCTGGATTAAGTCTAAATGATATTCTTGTTTTTTGTTTATTCATTACTATCCTCCTTTAAATTTAATTTGTCAGACAATTTGGATTTAATCTGTCTGACTTGTGATATAGTTAAATATATTTATGTGGGAAGTGGATTATGATAGGTAATATGTGGGATTTGTTGTATTTGGTTCTTATAGATTTATATTATATATTATTTTTATATTTTTTAATGAATATATGGAACTTTTTTATTATGAATGGAGTCTAATAAGTAAGAGTATATTATTAGATATTTATTTTATTATTCTATTGATTTCTGTGTGGGTATTTGTTATAATATGAACAGAAGAAATAGATTTAAATTTATAATTTTTTATGCAATAGAATAATAAAAATAAATATAGGAGGTGTTTATCATGTAATAAATTAAGAATATAATAAATTATACCACATTACAAATAATAATAAAATAATAATATAATTAAAGGAGAGATTATTGTATGTTAGAATTAAATAAAATATATAATATGGATTGCCTTGAAGGTATGAAATTATTAGATGACAATTCAATTTCAAGTGTTGTTACAGATCCTCCATATGGATTATCTAAAGAACCTAATATAGTAAAAGTATTAACTAATTGGTTAAATAATGAGGAATACATACATAATTCAAAAGGTTTTATGGGTAAAGGATGGGATTCATTTGTACCTAATCCTTCTATATGGAAAGAAGTATATAGAGTATTAAAACCAGGAGGATATTTATTATGTTTTGCAGGAACACGTACATATGATTTAATGTGTATAAGTTTAAGATTATCAGGATTTGAGATTCGAGATCAAATTGACTGGATCTATTCGACTGGTTTTCCCAAATCAATGAATATATCAAAAGAAATGGAAAAAAGAAGATGTAAAGTTAATATAGGTGAATGGATTTTAAAAAGAATGGAATTATTAAATTTAGATAAAAAAGATGTTGCAAAACATTGTAATGTAACACCTAGACAAATAGATCATTGGATTGGTATTAATACTCCTTGTCCTCAAAATCCCAATGAAAAAAGATATTTATTGTTAGAAGAAATATTGCAGGACAAACCATATTTTAGAGAACAATTTATTAGCAAAAAAGGTAAAAAGATTGGTGAAATTGTGCATCAAAGAAGTGGTGGAAATGATTTTGCTAAAATTGTTGGTTCACAATCAAATTCAAAAACAGAAGAATTATTTGATTTAGCAACAGAAGAAGCAAAGCAATGGTCTGGATACGGCACATCCCTTAAACCAGCACATGAACCAATTATAGTAGCAAGAAAACCTTTAAGTGAAAAAACTATTGTAGATAATGTTCTAAAATGGAACACTGGTGGAATTAATATTGATGATTGTAGGGTTGAATATGTTGAAAATGACGATCCAAGAATAGGTAAAAATTATCAACATAATGCTAAAGCAGGATTAGAAATAGGTAATAATAAAGATAATTCTAGTGGTGAAAAACAACAATTACATAATAATCAAGGTAGATTCCCTGCAAATATAATTATAGATGAAGATGCAGGTAAAATATTAGATAGTCAAAGTGGTATTCGTCCATCAGGTAAAGCAAATGGAAATGCAGAAGTAGGAATTGCAACAAATGGTCAAGGTGTCCCTCCATTAAGAAGAGGTAAATTAATATCAAGAGATGATACAGGTGGAGCAAGTAGATTCTTTAAACAATGTAATTATGATGATAGTGATTATGAAGTTATTAATTTTATGTATTGTGCTAAAGCAAGTAAAAAGGAACGTGGTGAAGGTAATAATCATCCTACAGTAAAACCATTATCATTAATTAAATATTTAGTTACATTAGTTACTCCTCCTAATGGTATATGCTTAGATCCATTTGAAGGCTCAGGCACAACATTTATTGCTTGTCAAGAATTAGGTTTTGATCATATAGGTTTTGAGATGAATAAAGATTATTGTGATATTGCAGAGAAAAGATTAAATAAATTAAATAAATAATAATTTATTAAATATTTAACAGAATATAAAAATAATTATTTATATATTTTTCTTGACTTCTACCCTACTATCATGCTATAATACAATTAGTTAATAAATAAATACATAAGCAAGAATCTTAAAAGTAAATAAAAAGTAACAAAAATCTATAAAGAAAGGAGGTGTCCCTCCCCATCATTGAACAAATACATAGGTACATATACAATTTTCATTGAAAACAAATACAACACTAATAATCCAATAATAGATGAAATAACAAATCAAAGTAATCAATTTCTATGTGGAAAATACAAAACAGAAATATATCGTTATTCTAAAGACACACTAGCAATCTATCTTTCATCTAACCAAACCATCAATAAAATTAACGAACAAAATATTGAATATACTTATCTCTGCCAAGGAGATACAGAAAGTATCATACTAGTTAAAGAAAAATACATAGAAGAATTAAATTTGGCTTTAGGTTTTAAAATTAAAGGTAGGTTAGAGCAATTAAAAGAATTAAAAAGACAAGAGAAATTACAGAAGAAATTTGAAAAAGAGAAAAACAGAAAATCAAAAAGTGATTAAATTAGTATTATAATTTTTTAATTTACTTATTTTAATTTTCACAAAAAATCTTACTATCAATATAAAATACATAATTTTAAAAATGCTATTAAATCCAATAAAAACAATACTTTATAAGATATATCAATAATTACAATAAAATTAATGGTTCATAAGCATTTTTAATAAATCTTTACTTTTTACAACTATATTTTAACAAAATTAGCTAGGCAATAAAAATTTTTTAATAAGTCTACATATGAGAAAATTGTGTGTCTAATTTAGGTAAAATTTCTTATTAAAATTATAATTTAGGAGGATTTTTTCATGAGAAATTTAAGTAGAAATTATTTAGTAATTAAAAATCGTCCTACTAGATGGTATTTACATTTAATGAAGTTAGGAAGTAAATATAGCAAATTAGTTAGATAGTAAGATATATGAAATAGTTTTTTAAATTCATATTATAATTATACTTAGAGGAGAAACCAATATGAGATTCTACTATGAAAATTCTATGGGTAATACTGGATATTTTACAGAAGATAATTTAGCTAGAGCAATATATATTTCATGGAACATTAAAGTAAATTTATATATACTAAATGACGGTCTTGAAATAATTGATTGGTTAGAACCATTTCATGAACAAGCAAAATTAATACTTGCTCCATTTGACACCAATAAATTCAATTCAAATTTACTTAAAGAATTTGGTTATAAGATGATAGATGACAAAGAAGAAAGAGAAATTGTTGATATTAAAACTGGTGAAGTTGTGAAGTTTAATTGGGATGAAGTTATACAATTGATTTAAGGAGGAATAATATTTGCTTGAAATAAATAAAATATATAACATTGATTGTCTCGAAGGTATGGAACTAATTGATAATGAATCCATAGATTTAATTCTCGCAGACCTTCCTTATAATACTACAAAATCGAAATGGGATTCACTTATTCCATTAGATAAACTTTGGGAACAATATGAGAGAATAATAAAAGATAACGGAGCAATTTTATTATTTTGTAGTCAACCATTTACTTCTGTACTTGGAGCATCAAATTTAAAATTATTAAGATATGATATCATATGGAATAAACGAAAAGCAGGAAATTTTGCACAAGGAAATAAACAACCATTAAAGATACATGAAGAAATATTAGTATTTTATAAGAAACAACCTACATATAATCCACAAAAAATTCAATTAGATAAACCTCAAACAAGACATAAAGGAAAATTAAGTGAAAATAGAAAAGACAGAGAAGATGCTGGAGGGTTAGGTGGGCAAATAAAATATTCTGATAAGTATGAACCAGATAAAAAATTACCTACTTCTATAAAAGAATTTAAAAAAGACAATTATAAAGGTAATATATTTCATCCAACACAAAAACCAGTAGAGTTTTGTGAAGATTTAATTCGTACATATACAAATGAAAGTGAATTAGTTTTGGATAATTGCTGTGGTTCTGGTAGTACAATTATAGCATGTTTAAATACTAATAGAAATTACATAGGTTTTGATAATGGTAAAAATGATACAACTGGTGAATATTGGGTTGATATTGCTAATAGAAGAATTGAAGAACATAAATGTAAATTAGCAATATAATTACACATATTAGTTAGTTGAAATATAATTATAAATACAAAAATAAAAATAAAAATAGAAAGAAGGAATATACATATGAATAAAACAAATAAAACAATAAGTAAGAATTTACATGTCTATAGTGGGAAATTATCTTACGATCAAGATGCAAATTATATTCTCTACTCCCCTACTACTAAATCAACAACTAACATATCAGACATACTTTATAATATATGCTACTCTTTAAATAATCAAATAGATATTAAAATTATGAAAGGTTGTAAGATACTATTTAATGAATCAGGCAGACTATTGAATAAGATTGATGATAATAATGGATTACTTAGTTATCATGTTAATAGTGAGGATTTAGAGTCTGTGATTTTTAATAATTGTGATGATTTTGTAGATATTGAGATATATAATGTATTTTTAGATGATATTGATAAATTAAATGGATTAAGTGAATTGACTGAGCGAGGAGTAGAGTGTATAGATGGGACTAAATAAATATATAAATGAAAGGAGTATATATAAGTTTAAGAATGATAGTAATAATACAAATACATATTGTGCTAAATGTTTGAGGTTATTGGATGATGAGGATAGGGATATAGTGAAAGATATTGAGGGGAATGAATTCTGTGATCGTGAATGCAGAAAAGATTTTTATTTAGAATGTAGGCAAGACATGGATGATATTATGAGTGATTTAAGATAAATACATAAATTATAATATAAAAGGAGACTAATATTATGAAAAAAGCACAAGCAAGTATAGTCCAAGGTACATTTTATGAAATTAATCTTGAAGGACTAGGTGAATTTAAATTTCTATTCTCAGAAAACAAAGAATCTAAATCTGTAAAGGATAAATTCTTTGTTGAGTCATTCTGGAATCCTCCGAATTATGGATTAGTAGATCATATTGTTGGTTATTATTGTGAGAGTATTGAATGGGAGATTAATAGGATTATTGAAGATATGAGCTACTTTATTGATGGTGCTAGAGTTGCGTGTTTATGTAGAATTGATGATAATAGTGATAATGAAGGAATTTATCAAGGAATATTGGATGAATTTTTTAGTGAGGATGATGATAGTTTCTGTGGATATAATGGTGAATTAGGAGAATTAGATTGTTCAGATAGAGAATGTGATGATTGTGAGTATTATAAGGGTGATGGAGAAGATAATGATAATGAAGAAGATGATTTTGAAATTTTAGTCACAGAAGAATTTTTCAAATATTATGATGGGTATGGTTATCCTGAATTTGTAAAACAAGTGATACATAATTTTGATAATAGAAGTGAATATGGTTTGACTGGTGAAATTAAATTGATAGATGCTGAACCAAGTAAAAGAGTTTATATTGAGAATGAAAACGATGATATGTTTATTATTAGATATTTCATTAGTGAACAGAATGAGAAATGGTGGAAAGCAAGTTATACGTTGTATAAGGATATTAAGTGTGAAGATGGTAGTAGTCATGGAGAAATGATTGATGAAGGTTTTGTTGGTGCTAGGTATGTTGTGGGTGATGAGTAGATAGTTATTATGGTTAGATAGTTTGTTTGTTAGTACAATGGTGAAATATCTCTTGTACTAACATAAAAATAAAAATTGGAGGTAATATATTGAATTTGAATTTTGAAAATATACAAATGGCCGTTGTTAGAAGAAAAAGTGATGGTAGTAAAATAAATATTAGTCAAATTAATGAAGATAATAGACATGATGAATATGAATGTATAGTTTGTGGATCAGAAGTTATACCTGTTGCACCTAATGGAAAAGTTATTAATGGTGAAAATGCAAAAGTAACTCCTCATTTTAAACATTTAAATGCTGAAAAATGTGGTCAGGAGTCATTCGTCCATTTTTGGATGAAAACAGAGTTTATAAATATAGGTGACAAATTTAATGTAATAACAGATAAAGTAAATGAATATATTTGTAATCAAATTTTATTTGAAGTTGCAATAGATATCGATGGTAGAAAATACATACCAGATGCTACTATTAAAACTTCTTGCGGAAACACTATTCATTTTGAATTTAATTATAGTAATAAGAAAAAGATTAAAGATTATATAGATAGATGGATAAAATTAAATCATATTATAGTCGAAGTTAACATTAATTCAATGATAAGTGTCTTTGATAATTCTATTCCAACATTTAAAGCATTATACTATGAAGGTAAATGTTTTAATCTAAATGATGAAGATAAATTATATTATAATACAATTGGAGAATATAAATTAACTGAATATGATAAAGATGTTCTTGAAATAAGAGAAAAAGAAATGATAAATTTAGATTGGTTATGGGACGAAATTAGAAGAATTAAATATGAAAATAAAGATTATAGTGATATTGGTAATCTTATACGCTCTATTTCTTCAGAAGAAGGAAGAAAAGTTGCAATAGATATATTATCTAAAATAAAATGCGGAGGTAGCATATTACAAAATTATGTACATCATATAAAATCAAATATTGATAAAAAATTAAAACTTTTAAATTTAAAGCATAATGGGTATTTGATAAAATATGAAACAGAAATTCCTAGATTAATTTATGATAGAATTTTTAAAGGAATAATTATTAAATTTTATGTTTTAGATAGTGATGAGCCTGAAGTTTATCAGACTTATGAGTACAATTTTAATGATGAAGTATTAAGTGATATATTAAAACATAGAATTGATAATGTAATTGAAGAATTATCAAATATTCATGATTTATTATTAAATATTTTAGATTTATTTAAAAATAACAATAAAATAATTGATTATAAATTAAATTATAAAGAAAGCACCGATTATATTAATGCAATATATTTTAAAGATTATAGAAATAAAAGTTTTGTTTTTACTAAATATTATTATAATAAAAAAACTTTTATCAAAAATAATAAAAATATATTTAATGGATTAATAAATGATAATACATTATTTATTAATTTAAATAAGATTGGTTTGTATAATAAAAATTTTTATATTGTAGAGACTGAAGATTCTTATGAACTTAATAATATTAATTCTTATAGTAATAATTTAATTAAATTTAAATTAGATAATTTTATAAAACAAGAATATATAAATATGTCATATTATTTCGTAGACAATAGTTTTAGATTTTTGCCTAGATATAATTTTATAAATATTACTTTTGAGTTAAATAATATAATGAAAAAAATTGAAGAAAAAATAGATAATATTAAAAGTAATTTTTTAAATACTGAGTATTCTAAATATATATACAAAGAAGGAGAAACTGTAGATATATTTGATTATGATATAAATAGAAAAGTAAATCAATTGTTGTATCCAATTATTTACTTTTCAAATAGATGTGATTCTAATACATTAAATATAAGATTTAATAAAGAATTAACAAGAAATACATCAGGTAATTTAAGACCTTGGTTAATAAAAGATTTTATAGAAACACTCAAAAATTTTGACATTACAAATATTAATAATATATATTGATAGGAGGTGTAATATTTGCACAATAGACAATTTTATACATATAAATTTAAATCCTCTAGGTTAAAAGAATTTAATTATGATATAGAATTACCTTTTAATAAAGCAAAAGAATTAAAAGAAGTTGTAGCTTTAGCAGATAACCAAATTCTTAGAAGTATTCGTGATATTAGAAAGCACAGTATAAAATATAAACATATTGAGAATCTATTCAAGGAAAGGAATATTAGAAAACAGAGATACCATTCTATTGAAAATTCAAATAGAATTATTGAAATTCAAGATAGAATAAATAGAACTATGTTTATACCTGATTATATAACAGTAGTAATAGAACATCGTTCTCATTATAAAAAAATATTTAACGAAGGTGTAACAGTAAATAATAAACGATATTCAAGATTAAGTTGTTCATCTGGTCAAGCTAGAGTTTCAACAGTTGTATTATGTTGTGAAGAAATAATAGATGAATTAAAAACTAGATTAAATAATGGTAGAGATTTAACTAAACAATTTGCCCCAAGTAAGTTTAATGCCTATTTTGGACTTGCAGGTTCATCAACATATTTAGTAAGTGAACCAAAATTTATAGTTGTAAAAGATTTTATTAATATTGATAAATTTAAAGCAAATTATGTAATAGAAAAAGATTGGAATATTGATGATGATATAGAAAAACGTGAAATTGGAATGGAATTGAATAGGACGGATGGGATGGGATTGATTTCTCCCAAACAAGCAGAAAAATGGGCTAAAGATTTAGGATTGAATTGGATTCCTTCTCAATTTTGCATCCGTCAAAGTTTTATTAAAGGGATGCTTTGTACCTTCCCCATTCATAGATTCTGTCAAGATATTAATAATGGAGAATATATAGTAGACACAATATATAAAGATTCAAAAGGAAATTATATAAAAGCAGATTTAAGAGAATATGATGTAATAATATCTGAATCACAATTTAAATTATGGGATAGTTATCCTGATATTAATACATATATTAACAATTGTCATAAGAATAAATTATATTGGGGAGTATCACAATATACTCCCCAAGAAGCAAAGAATATATTAAAGTTAAATTATCAATTTATTCAGACGTTAAATTTAAATCAAGATAATATAGAAAAATTATCTCAACAATTTGTAGATTGGATATGTGGAGTTTCATATGA
>Ga0209728_1001311_pt1 | contig 15682 bp, 14 predicted proteins | sample RifGroD1_FD_183997 | JGI IMG/M metagenome (GOLD analysis project Ga0209728, IMG submission 183997) | Groundwater microbial communities from Rifle, Colorado, USA - Groundwater D1 (SPAdes) (version 2) | ecosystem: Environmental > Aquatic > Deep subsurface > Groundwater | place: Rifle, Colorado... | reverse complement strand
ACTAAAATTTTAGTTTTGTACCCTACGGGGGTTAGGTAGTTTATGATGTTTTGGCATTGTATTTGATTAGAGATATTATAAGTTTGATCTGATGTTAGCGGTTAGATCATGGTTGTTTTGTGTCAAGTAATTTTACTTTACATTGTAATTGGTTATAATTGTATATTATGAGTTTATAATATAGTTATATACTCATAATATATGGTTATTATATTATATAATTAGTAATAATGAATGTGATCACTGTGATCACGTAATGTGATTTAATTAACTATATTAGACATTTATCATATAGTAATATAATAAATTAATTATTAATTGGTTTTCCCTTTATAGTATATTATTTATTTCTAATATACTAATATTATAATTTATTAATACTTCACTGATTTCGACTATGTTATGCAAAACGATTTATAAATGAATGATCGTTCACTTTAGAATTATAATAACATCAGAGGCCCAATAATATACTCATTCATTACATTTTCACCCGATACGATCAATTCGACATTATCATTATCGAGTGTATCCAATACAATACCCAGGACAAATAATAAGCCACAAAATAACCCTTCTAAGCTCTTCAAAATCATTTCGAGTACTAATATAACCCTTACAATTAATCCAATGTTACACAAGTACATTGTGTTACATTCAGAATATGGTAGGATTCAAGCTATAGGCCGATTGTAGGGTTTAGAGTTGATTAGAGTGCAGCATGTTTGAGTTGTTCATAGGCAGAGACTATAGCAAGACTTTATACTATGCAATATCAATGCCATAATGTGCGGTATGGGAGGGTATATTTACATACTTTATTCGACTTTATTCGACAGTATGTGCGTTAGTACTTGCTAACATCGACTCAGATTATTTTTCGATTTCGAATCACACTTCTAATAAATTGTCAATACTAAACTAAAACAAATTACAATAATTTTAAATTTCACTCATAAATCTCATTCGCACTTTCATCGACAAAACTAAATAATAACAACAATTTCCAATCTTAATTAATCTCTCAAATCTATCTTCTAAATCAAAATATAAACACAAAATTATCTTAAAGTAATCATCAACTATAAATTTAATACAAAAATATACAATCAAATAACTCAAACCCTAACTACAAATATTGATATAATAAAACAAAATAAACCCAACAAACTCTATTACAACAACACTTATCTTACACAAATAATAATAAATTAATCACACAATCGGGCCCCTAATAATATCCATAAACTTACAATTAATTACTATAAATATATCAATTACTTAATAAATTTATCAATTCTATCGAACAAAATATCATATCTAAAAATGTATATTATGCATACAAAATTAATCTCCCAATAATCAATATACTGATCATATATAAATCATATCAAACCCTACTATACCAATACTTACAACCGATTCTATGCTACTAAAAATTATTCCTTCTACTATAGGAGTGGTATACTTTAACATTAAACACGATACAATTATACCTCATACCAGACACTCTAAAATTACAGATAATATATTTTCTACTCAAAATAAATTTATAAAATAATAAATAAAAACCTTGACATACATTTCATAAAATGGTACAATAGTATTAGGTATATTTATGAACTTGAAAGGAGATTAATTCCATTGAAAATTATTTCTACTGGTTTTACATAAAACAAAAATATAATATTCTGCGTAGCATAAAATTAAATCAATAAGAATTTCAATTCGTTTGATTTAATTTTCGTTCCCTCTTCTATCTTCAATAAATCAAATTTTAAATATCAAATAAATTGGAGGACATAAAATATGAATAATAATAAATTCATCTATATCTATAATCTTACACAAGCAGAATTCTATTTCAATAAAGGAATTGCTCCTGCCAGAGTAGGTCTTAGTAGTCAGAAAAATATATTTGTACAATTCTTTAGAGATGATGAATTACAAACTGCTTTTGATGAGTGGTGTACAAGAAAATAATATAGATTGAATGTGAACGTGAAAGGAATAAATATGAGAGAAATAAACTTAATAAAGGATCTAGATTATAACTATAAATATAAAATACTAAATGAAGATAATAATAAATTACTATTTGATAGAGACAACACTTTAAATACAGTAATTAAATTATCCAAAGAAGTTTATACAGCAAATGAAATAGTCATTGTAACTCCTGAATTAGAATTAATTTCAACAGATATAACAAATAACTTTATTAATACATTTGAATCAAGAGGTGGCCTAACTACAGAACAAATTAATTTTGCAAATGAAACATCTAAAATAATATTTGGTGAATTAATAGAGGACATAATTATTGTAATCCCAGCCCCATGTGGATTTGGTAAATCATCAATCACTTCTGAAATACTACAAAAGATAATATCTCTTCACATCAATAAAGAATCTACTGATGGAATAATAATCGTAACTGACAGATTGGAAAGTTTAAGGAATACGGTTGAATATTTAAATCAAATTAAACTAGGTGGGTACACATACATATTAGAAGGATGGAATAAAGATGTTTGTATTAATAAAAAGATAAAACAATCTGAAGCTAAAGTATGTACCCCTAATAATTGTCCATTCTTCTCTAAATGTAAAATTAGTAAACAACAGAAAGAACAAGAGAAATTTCCCATATTATTAATTACAAATGCAAGACTTAGAGAATGTGCTGATAGTATTAAGAAATATAGTGAATGGGTGAATGGCACTAGAACAATATTACTTATTGATGAAAGACCAGATGTTTTAGATGTTGTGAAAGTAAGTAAAGAATTATTAAATAAAATATCTACAACATTGAGTAAATTAGATTATGAAACAACTGAAGATAAAACAAATCTTGAGAACAAGTTTAAAGAAATATCCGACACGATAAATACTAAAATGCAAAGGTTAAGAGGTAGTGAACATAAAAGATTTATAGTGTCTAATATTAACAATGACATGATATGTAGAAATGATATAGAGTTTATGACACTATGGGATAAATATATGAGATTTGATAGTAAGAGAGAGTTAAATCATATACATACTATCTTAACATTAGGAGGTTTTTATGTCTATCAAGGTAAAATTGAATTTATATGTACTATTGGCAGTAAAGACTTAAAAGAAATGTATTGTGATACTTTTAAAACAATAATATTTGATGGTACTGCATTATATGATCCTCAGTATTTAGGCATGTATAACAATAAAAGTATAAAGTATTTAGATATAGAAAATACAAGATCATATGATAATCTTACAATAAATGTATATAGTAAGCATAAATTAACTCAAACAACATTTAGAGAAAAGAATCATCTGGTTAATGCTTGTGCATCATTCATTAATAATAAAATGAGAATAGGATTTACTAAGAAGGCATATGTAGTTACATATCAAAAAGTAGCAAATGAATTGCATAGACTATTAAAGTATTTAGAATATATTCCTACTCCCAATGACTTTGAGACATATTATATCGGTAATACCAAAGGAGATAATAATATGCAAGAATGTGTCACTATGTTTATGTTGGGATGGAATACAATGCCAGATTTTGAATATGTCATTCAATGGTTATCAATCTATATTGAATGGGATAAAGTTATAAGTAGTTGTTCTAATTTAGAAAAAGCATTAAGTATGAGTGAACAATTAGAAATAAAAGATAGAAGCAAAGCGGAATATAAAGGAGATGAATATGGCACAAATTATAAAAATTATGAGTTTGGATATGAATCATTAAATCAATATAAATACTTTACAATGGTAACAGATTTTTATCAAGAAATTCATAGAACAAAATTAAGAAAATATAATTGCAATGATAAAATTATTGCCCACGTATTTGCAATTAAGAATATTATATTGAAAATGATAGAGCAATTGTTTCCTAGAAATGGTGATTTAATAAATGTAATTGATGAAGAGTTGGTAGAATTTCAAGAGAGTAAAGCAGATGGCAGAAAAAATAAAGGAATAGCATATACAAAATTTAAGAAATGGTTAGACGTTCAAGCAGAAGGAAGAGAAGTTAAGACAAAAGAATTATTATTAGAAAGTGGATTAGAGTCTAAGGAATTGAATAAAGTGAGAAATAAAAATAGTTTTGTTGGAGAATGGTTTAAAAATCATACAATTAGCAAGGGTAAATATTTAGTCTAAAACTATATCCCCTTTCTCCTATTATAACTCTATAGGATATTGGGGATACAAAAACAATAAAATAAAGACGTGTAATGAGAGAGGGAACGCAACGGGAGTAGGTTTGGCCTTCCTTGCGAGGAAGTCCCTAAACATTTCGCAAGTATGCTCAATGTTTAGAATTGATATTTTAATTATAAATGATTTTGAAGGAGAAATAATAAATGGCGTATGAATTAAGACCATATCAATTAGAATCTGTAGAAGCAGTTAATAATCTCAAAGTAGGAGAAAGTGGAATTATATCCTTGCCAACAGCATCAGGTAAAACAATTATAATGTCTGCGATAGCAAATAATACAATAGGAAGAGTTCTCATAGTTATACAATCAACAATATTAAGAGAACAAACAATTGAAAAATTACTTAATACTAATCCAGATTTAGATATTGGATCTGTGCAAGCATCATTAAATGAAGTTGGCAATCATATTGTTGTAGCGTCTAGGCAATCACTTACCCATTCTAAATCTACAAGATTGGAAAAGATGTCAGAGTATGGTGACTTTGAATTAGTAATATTTGACGAAGCACATGCCGCCTGTGGACAGATAAGAAAAATCTTAGATAAATTAAATCCTAATATAAAAGCAGTTGGATTTACAGCTACTCCGTGGAATCCAGAAATGAAGAAAGTATTTAGTAGAATTATTTATGAAAAAGGCATATTAGAAATGATTAATAATAAGTATCTTTGTGAACCTAAAGCAATTTATGTTTATTCAGGTACAGATTTATCTAATGTAAAAACAATTGCAGGAGAATTTAATCAAAGACAACTTGAAGATGCTGTAAATACAGATAATAGAAACGAAATTTTAGTTGAAGCATATAAAGAACACGCATCGGATAGAAAATCAACAATTGTATTTGCATCAGGTATTGCTCATGCAAGAGATATTTCTCAAACATTTAATGACAATGGAATTATATGTGATTATATTGATTCTACAATTGAAGATTCTAGAAGAGAAAAAGTTATGGATAGATTTAATAGTGGAGAATTGCCTGTGATTGTAAATTGTGGAATCTTGACGATAGGGTACGACAATTCTATGGTAGACGCACTCATATTTGCCAGACCAACTAAAAGCAAGATACTTTATGTACAATGTTTAGGCAGAGGACTTAGAACATCTGAAGAAAAATCTAATTGTCTAGTAATTGATGTTGTTGATATTGTACGTAAACATGACTTAATGACAATGACAGATATTTTTGGTGTAGAAATTAAAGATCAAGAAACTTTAACTGAAGCAATTGAACGTGAAGAAAAGAATAAGGCAGAGAAAATAGAAAGAGAAGAATTAGCAAAACAAAAAGAGCAGGAAAGACTTAAACTAATTGCTGAAGAATTAAAACTATTCAAAACAAATATGAGTGATTACTTCTCTGAAGCCTACTATTCATGGTATAAGTGTGATAATGAAATATTTGCATTGTCTATAAACTCTGATTTACATTATGCAATTTATAAGAATTTACAAGAGAATGTGTTTGAACTTTTTGTTGTAGATACTACAAACAGAATTAATACTAAGGATTATGTATCTGAAGATGATAATTTAATTAATCTTATTGAAGAAGCAGAAAAATATGCGTCTAGGAAATATTCTACATTTTTAGATAGAAAAGCAAAGTGGAAACAAGAGCCTGCTACTCAAAAGCAATTAGAATGGTTGAAGAAGGAATGGTGGGCCAATGGTAAGGTATTGAGAACTAAGTTTGATGTACATACTGTTGTGAAAGCAAATAAGATTAGTTGGATATTAAAGAAAAAGAAATAAAATTAATAAATAAATACTTGCAATCCACTCCACAATAAGTTATACTATACATATGAGGTAGGGGGCGGTACTGTTTACATATTCCAGTAAAAACTCCTTACCTCATAACCCACTACAGAAAAGAGGTGAAACAAATAATGATACTAAATCAACACAACTAATAAACCTCAAACAACTAATATTTGGTGAAGAAGACAAAGAAAATCCTAATAAATGCATAGAATGTAAACAAAATAGTCTAGAATATTGTAAACTTGCTGATTTATGTAAAAGATATGGTGCTATTTTTAGAGTTGAAGGAAATATTGATCATATAGATAAGTTGCTTAGTGAAGGCAGATAATTATACAAAACTAATAAATAATTTATTTACATTATAACCAAATCTATGATATAATATTAATGTAGAAAAGAGGTGAAAAGAATATTCTTAAATATATAAATCAATATTACATATCAGCACCGATTGACCTAATTACAAAACGCCCAACTAAAAATATAAATGACACATACCTAAAAGGAATATCTGGTACAGAAATCTACAGGGAATCGTCTGATATCCTAGCCATTTATATGCCTAAAGGTAAATCAACATCTAATTCAGTCATCCCAAAACTAGAAGCATTAGGCGTAATATTAACACCAAAATTACTATATGATGAAGAGGTATGGACATTTCTTGAATCTCAAATACATATTGTACATAAGGTTTTAAAATTCGGTATCAACGGAAAGAATGATCAAGCGATTAGTCCTAAGAATGGATTAATAACTACTAAAGATAAGATTAAGAAAATGTTAGATAGGATTGCAGAGTTAGAAAGCAAGAAATAAAATATATTAATGTATAGAATAATATAGTGGTAATAAATTAAGAATATCGCATTTAAAAGTTCTTCTAAGCCTTTTGTTTTGATGAGTGGCATAATTACTCTAGTAGATAATTTGAATTGATTTACGGTGTATTGTGGTTTCTAGAATTCGCTTATATCAAGGGTTTCAAAGTCAAAAATTTTAGATTGTAGGTCTGGTAGATATACAAATACAATAAATAATATTTAAATAGAAAGAAGGAAATATAAAATATGGCAGAATTAAAATATCTTTCAGGAACATTAATTTTATCAGATTTACCAGAGGATATGAACAGAATGAATTATGGATTGGTGGATCTGGTAGATGGAAAATTCAATTCAATAACAGACGAATTAGAGAGAATATATAATTCAAGTAATAATTTAGTGAGGGTTAAAATAAAGAAATTTAATGATGGTAGGGAATTAAATAAGATGGGTTCATTACATGTGGGTGAAGATAAATATGGAGTCAAAGGGTGGTATATTCATTCATTACCATTTGATTTTGAATTGGACGGATATAATAGAGACGGAGAAATTGACATGGGCATTTATATTGAGGATTTTATCTATGATAAGGTAACTACTGCTACGGATACTGTGGAGGATGGAGGACATGTTTCATAATAGCGAAGATAGTAATAATATAGAACTCGATAGAGTTGATGAGCGTTGTAGCGAATGCGGAAAACGTATGACCAATGTGAAATACATATATGTTGGTATAGAAGACGATACATATTACTGTAAGCGTTGTGTGAGTGAATATGGTATTGATGCAGTTAGGTGTATGGATATTTAATAAAATAAATATAATAGCACAAAAGGTGAGTTTTAAGGGATGAATAATAGAAAGGAGGATCATCATATGTATGTAGAATTTGAAACAAAATATAATATTGGTGATAAATTATTTTGGAATAAAACAGATTCGTTATCTCCTGTTCAGATAACGGAATTAGAAAATGTATATTTTTACCCAACTAGACCTAAAGGCAAAGATAAATCAATTTCATATAAGGTTAAAGATTTATTAACTGGGTATGATCATGTGTTAAATGAATGTGTGTTGCTAAATAAGGAAGATATATTTAAATTATATGAATTTTAATAAAATAAAAATAAATTATGGTTTGCTACCAATAGCAAGAAGGAGAAATAGATAATGATTACCAAAATTACAGATGAGATTTACTTAGATAAAGCACAAAATGGTGCAAGAACGTTATTTAACTTGTTTAATTACAGATTACTAGACGGAGTAAAAGGTGATAAGGAGAGTTATTTTCTAATAGATTTTAATGAAGATCCTCAAGTATTTTATGAAATTGAGTTAATAGACGCTTATGATTTATTAGCAATGTATCATGTGAAATGTGACAAGGATTTTATTGTCGAGAGAATTTGTGCATTGATTTATGGTGAAGAGGAAGAGGTTTAGAGTTGTTGGTGAATATGGAAAGGAGAGTTTATGCTCTCCTTGTGTCTATTGTAATAATGAAAGATGGAGGAATAATTAATTGGCATATGAAAATGTAAACTTATGGTTCGCAAAATTAGAAAATGGTGACATTATAACAATTGATGAAGTAAATAAAGATAATATAAACAAATATTTTTGTCCTATGTGTGGATCTGGATTGATTCCCAAAGCAATTAAAGAAGATGCTATTATGAGTTCTCATTTTGCACACATTGATAAAAGTAAATGTAGTCAGGAAGGAATGGTGCATTTTTGGTTTAAGAATAAATTACTATCAAAAGGAGATAAATTTATTGTAAAAACAGATATTAATCACGAATACATTTGTGATGAAGTATTAGTTGAGCAATCTTATGATGTTGGTGATAAAATATATAGACCAGATGTAACTATTGTTTCAGAGTGTGGTATTAAGATATATTTTGAGATGAATTATAGCAATAATAAAAAGATTGAGGATTATATAGATATATGGATGGAGTTAGGAAGCCCTGTAGTAGATGTAAAAGAATTAATGAATTGGAATAAGGATAAATTGCCTGAATTTAAAGCTTTGTTTTATAAAGGTAAGTGTTTTAATGTTAAGAAAAATAACTCATACTATAATACTATAGGTAAATACAAAGAGAAAATTTATAGAGACAACGATTGTAAGGATGAAAAACTTAAGGAGAGGATTAAAAAACTAGATTGGTTTTGGATTGATGTTAATAAATATACTAAAAGAGAAATTGATATTGATTATATGGTAGATTTAATTGATATTGTAGAAGACCAAGACAGAGAGATCATCCAAGAAATATTAAATAAACCAAAATGTATTGATCTGCTTGAAAAGTATATAAATAAAAAAGTAGAAGATATTTATAAAATTGTTTCTAGAAATGCAGAGATTAAATTGGGAGGCGAATATGAACAATATATTGAAAAATCCATAGGGAATAACAGATATACCCCTAAAACTAGATTTGGTAATATTAGAGTAAAAGATATTTCAGATAATTGTTTTTGTTCATATGATGTTGTTAGATATAGCAAAGATTATATTATTGATTCTTGCAATACATATATTGAAAAGGTTGTTTTGTATAATATAATAAAAGAAAATATAGATTCATACAATACTAACGCAGACTTCATTAATCATACTATTTTAGAAAATAATATCTTTAAAACATATATAGATAATTTGTCAATAGATAAATGTAAAAATTATAAAATAGTTCTTGATGTGAAGAAAATGAATTTAAATTTACGTAAATTAGAATATTTTGATCTTAATACATTTTATATTACTTTTAAATTAAATTATAGGTATGATTATAATAATGTCGCAGACGGATTCTATATGGAGATAAAATTTAATTCAGATGTCAATAATGTTTGTAATTTAATGATAGAAAAATTTAATAATTATTTTAAAAATTTATCTCCTCTGAATAGTATTCCAAAATTAGATAAATTATCAGATGAATTACAAACAAGATTTAAAGATTATAATGTTAAAATTCATGGAACAGTAATGTTTGAAGATATTTATGAAATACATATATCTATAAATAATAGTTATTTAAGAAATTCTTATTATATTTCTAATAAAGGGATAATTTCAAATGTTGGAATTATGACTACCTCTAGAGGGAAAGAAATGGTTTTAGAAACAAATGATATATCTGAGATTAGAAAGTATTTATATAGAGAAACAAACAGTAATATTATGAAAGAAGCTTCATCTACATGTATTGAATGTCATTCTAAATTTACATTAGAACTTGGTGAGATTAGATTTTTTAATCTAAAAGGTTTTGATCGTCCCTCTAGATGTAAACCATGCAGAGAAACAAGGAAAGCAAATAAACTTGGAGGTGGTATTATTGGCTAAGAAAATTGACTTGTTCTACATACTAAAACTTAACGTAAGCACAATCTTAGACAATAAAAGTAATATAACCACAACATTTGAAGACGCTAAGAAACATGGATGGGTAGTTACTATAGGGGATAATCAAGTTCTTAAATTTATCAGAGATATCAAGTGTATAGACTTTGACAAACAAAGATTAAAAATAACCGAATTGTATAAAGTACGTAATATTTTAAAATCTAAACCAAAGTCACAAGAAAATAGTTTGCAAATAAACGAATATCAAAAACAAATAGATGATATTTTATATATTCCAGATGTGGTGTCTGTTCACGCAGATACCACAAAAAAGGATTATAATAAAATTACAAAGAATAAATTTACTGTGAATGGAGTTATGTATCGAAGATTATGTGCTGGAGCAGGGCAATTAAGACGAAATACTGTATTGTTCGTGGTAGAAAAACTCCATTCACAACTTGAAAAAATAATGTATTGTGGATTAGATTCTAAAAAAATTGGTAAGATAAACTTGGCAAAATTTTCTGCATATTTTAGTTTGTACTCGTCGTCTACTAATTTAATTTCTACACCAAGAGTATGTGTTGTAAAAGATTATGATTTGGAATTGAAAGATCAAAAAATAGATTGGATTTATCAAAAAGAAGATGGAGAAAGAGATATCGAGCATAGAACTATGGATGTTGTTCAAAATACGTGGGACGGATCTGGCATTATATCAAAAGAAATGGCAGAAATATGGAATAAAGATTTAGGAATTACAGAGTATTCTCCGTCTGCTTATATTATTAGGTCTGCTTGGATTAAAGGACTTTGTGTAGTTTTTGACTGGAAAAGATTTGCAAAAGATGTAGCAAAAAAAGAGTATATAACTGATGCATGGGGGCATGAAAAATATATAAAAGATATAGATGTTATATTGACAACTTCGCAATTTAAAATGTGGAAAAAATATAGCAGTTGGGAGGAATACATTGAATTTCACACAGAACACAAACATGTGTGGGGTTGTAGTAGAGTCAATAAAGAAAAAGATAATTATTTAACATCTTTAAATTACCAGTACCTACAATCTAATTTTTTCTCTACTGAAAATATTAAAAAACTAGCAGACTTTTCAATTGATTGGGTAAAAAAAGTTTGTACATATGATAGAACTTATGTATTATTGTATTTATTAGGTTATCATGAAAGTGACAAAAAATTGAATAAAGTTGAACAAAGTGCAAGTATGGATATTGCAAAAGCACTAATGTATAATGAAGAAATATTAAATGATACATATGTTAAGAGTAGAATTTATAAGTCAATTGAGAATAAAATTAATCAAATTAAAATTGGTAAGCCTCTGGTAGAAGGATCTTACGAATTTGCGATTGTTGACCCCTATATGTTTTGTGAATATGTTTTTGGATTAACGCCAATTGGTTTGCTTAAAGAAAATCAATTATGGAATTACAGATGGGTCACTAAAGGGTCTAAGGAAGTTGCAGTAATGAGAAGTCCATTAGTGTCTCCCCATGAAAATCAAGTAATGCAAGTATATTCAGATGAAAAATGTTTAGATTGGTTTTCGACAATTCCTAGTGGAGTAATTCTTAATTCATGGGACACCGCATTAATGAGGGCAAGTGACGCAGACGTAGATGGTGATCTTTTGCTAACTTCCGACAATATATACCTTGTTTCGTCAATAGATAGAAGTTTAAATACTCTAACATATGAAAAATCAACAACTAAGGAGCAGAATATTTCATATGGTAATCTAGCGAAGATGGATACAAAGAGTTTCAATACTAAAATTGGATTTATTACTAATTTAGCAACTTCATTTATGTGCTTAAGAGAACAATATGAAACAGATAGTAAGGAATATATAGAGTTAACAAAAAGAATTGACCTTTTACGATTCCATCAAGGGTCTGCAATCGATGCGGGAAAAGGAAATTTATACATTCCTACTCCTAAACATTGGTCAAAGAGAGAAAAGATAAATTATGAACTCGATTCAGAAGAAGAGAAACAAAGAAAATACTTTATTAATAAACTTGTAGCAGATAAGAAAAGTTACTTCATGGTTTATATTTACCCTCCTCTTATGAAGGCATATACACAACATATAGGTAGTTCTAAACGTATATGCAGAGCAATGTTTGGATCTAGATTAGATGCTATATTGGGCAATAAAAATAAATCCGATAGAGAGAAAAAATTTGTAAAGAATTATTATAGATATTTGCCAGTATCAACCAATAAATCAATTATGAATACCCTTTGCAGATATGTAGAGGATATAGATTTTGATTTAAAATATATAAAAGAAGAGACGACATTTGACTATAATGTATTAATGAATAAAGATATTATAGTTAATCGGCAAAGTTTAGTTTATCAAAAGGTATTAAATGTATTAAAAAAATATCATAATATTTATGAATTAAGTACTCATGAACGTAAATATATTGAAGAAGATTATGAAAATGAATTAGATAGTAAAGAAGAGGAGAAAGACAAATTTTCTATATTATTCGGTGAGATAGAAAAAGAATTATTTAATGTATGCTCGAATAAATTAGAGTTATGTAATAATATTGTTTGTATTATGTATAATGAATTTAAAAGTAAATCTAAGGCAATCTTATGGAATATATGTGGTAATGAAATAATATCCAATCTTAAACAGAATAGTAATAAAGCATATTTTCCGATTGAGACAACGAAAGAAGACGTAAATGGTAAGGAATACTTGGGCAAATTCTATAAGTTACAGGAGGTAGAAATTTGATAATATTTGATGAAAAGAAGTACGCAGAAAATTTAATAAAAAATGGCTATAAAAATGATAAATATATAGTAATGGATAATATTATTTTAGTTAAGTATTGGAAGAGTATTAGTCTATCTGAAGATGAAATTAAAAATAAGTTAAGACTATTCATGGTTAAATTTCAAGAATTATTTAATGACAATATTATTAAATATAAATTAAATTCTGCCATGAAGGTAGGTATGAAATATGAATTGTTAACTGATGTGTGTGTTGGAATTACTAAAAAAGAAATAGAACAAATACAATTATTAGAAACGATAGAATTACAAAGAATGATGTTTATATTTCTTGTTGTATGGAGATTTAAGGGGAGTCCTAAGAGATTTAGGATTAGTAATACAGATTTAATGAATTTATCTGGTGTAAAGGCAAATAGCAATGTATTTTGGAATTATATACACGAAATAACTAAGACTAAGATATTAAGTATGGTTGAATATAGGAATAAATCATACTATCAGATTAATATAGAGGAAAATTGGGAGATAATTTTACATATTGATAAGTTTGATAATATAATTGACTATTATATGAGTATTGTAGAACCTGAAAAGTATATGCTTTGCGAGAAATGTGATGTTCCTTTTTCTCCTACTAATAATCGTCAAAAATATTGTAAAACTTGCTATAAAGAATTGCACAAAGAACAAGATAAAGAATATCAAAAAAATAAATATAATTCTCGACCATTAGAGAGTCTTTGAAACTAGCTCATAGCAATGGTTTTACGACATATAAAACAAAACGTATTAGTAATGGTAGAGAAATAACATATGCCCTCTATAACCCTACTCACATAAGCGTTTGGTCGATACGCTTATGATTATAAAATTACTAACCCAAAAACATAAAATAACTCCAAAAGGAGCATCGAAATAAAACATTGGAAAAAATCACAAAAGAAGAAACCAAATATCTAATCTCAAAAAACATACTCCAACAGAAAAATGGAAACTATGGAGAAAATCTAATAACAATAGGAAAATTCAGTAGTGGTAGGCGTAAACAACGTTATTGTACACCACCAATTTATAGTTATCTATTAAGATTAAATATTACAGAAGGGTTAAAGAAATTTGTAACACTCGAACAGTTAAAAGAGATATTAAAATTAGACATATTCGAACAACGTAATATATTGCGAAAATTTATGATACAGCATGTAGATTTATTGGAAATTAAAGAGAATCAGAAGTATTTGTTTATCTCATGAAACAGTATAAAATAAACAGCAGAGGATTGATTACTATTGCCCAGTAAGACGATTTTCGTAGATACAAATATTCTTTTAAATGAAAAATTTGTGTTCGCTGATTATCAAACTATCTATATAAGTATTACAACAATTGAAGAATTAGATCATCAAAAACAAGATGAAAGACTTGGATTTTTTGCACGACAAGCAATTAGAAATATAAAAGATGCTAATAATGTCAAAAAAGTGTTGGATTACAAATTTGAAGGAGCAAATAGATTTTTACAGCATGGCAATGATAACCATATTCTTGCGATGGCATATGAAACTTGGTGCAAAGATAAAGAAATTTTACTTTTGTGTGATGATTATGGTCTTACTATAAAAGCGGAAGCTTTAGGTATCCCTTGTGAACTCTTTGAATACAAAGACGACGAATCATATAAAGGTTATCAAGAATTGTCCGGTAATACTGATTTTATTAATAATCTATTTTATGATATTTCTAAAGGTAAAAATGATTATGGATTTGTAATTAATGAATATCTTACATTACATAATAGGGATTTAGATAAGTTTGATGACTATAGGTTTGATGGCGAAAAATTTGTTGCTTTGAAACTACCAAATTCCAAAATAGTAAAGGGATTAAATAATCAACAAAGATTTGCATTAGATTTATTAGGAAATAAGGATGTGCCAATTAAGGTCATAGCAGGAGGTTTTGGAAGCGGGAAAACCATATTATCAGTAAAAGTAGGATTAGATCAGGTAACAAATAAAGAAGTATATAAAACTCTTATGTTTGTGAGAAATCCTTTACCTGCTGATGGCACGGACATCGGATTTTTACCTGGAAGTAAAGAGGAAAAGATTTATGATTACTGTCGTCCTTTCTTACAATATATAGAAGATCCTAAGAATCAATTCTATGCAGAAAATTTAATCAGAGATGAAAAGATTAAAATGGATGTTGTGAGTTTTTTGAAGGGCGTATCAATTGATGATAGCTATGTAATCATGGACGAAGCAGAAGACATGAATACTAAACTTATTAAACTTGTCGGATCAAGAATTGGTGACACCTCTACTATTGTATTTACAGGAGATTGGAAACAGGCAGAAAATAGATATAAATATGATAATGGTTTGCTTAAAGTAATTAAAAAGGGAAAAGGAAATCCGTTGGTGGGAATTGTAGTTTTAGAAGATGATGTGAGAAGTCCTGCTAGTAGATTCTTTGCTGATTTATAAGAAAATCCAAATAACATAACAAAATAAAAATACACAGGTCTGGTACTAAAAGTATGCAGATACTTAAAAGAATAAAAGGGGATTTATAAATTGAATAAGCAAGATACAATTAACAAAATGCAAGAATTAGTAGAAGGTAGCACAAAAAAAGAATGTGAGAAATATCTAACTGCATTTCTCCA
>Ga0209728_1001309_pt1 | contig 15727 bp, 12 predicted proteins | sample RifGroD1_FD_183997 | JGI IMG/M metagenome (GOLD analysis project Ga0209728, IMG submission 183997) | Groundwater microbial communities from Rifle, Colorado, USA - Groundwater D1 (SPAdes) (version 2) | ecosystem: Environmental > Aquatic > Deep subsurface > Groundwater | place: Rifle, Colorado... | reverse complement strand
TATAGACTCACTAAATTTATGTGTTTCACCAGTTAATTTATTAACATAAGCAGTTACACTAGTTATCTTAGAACCTTCTCTTAATCTTTGTGTTACTTTTATGTATTTCTCTGTTTCTTGTATATTGGCCTCTAATAATTTCTTTCCTTGAATTAAACTATTATTATAATATTCATGTGCATGAGTAACATTACGAACAGCATTCTCCATTTTAGGATACTGTTGAAAATTAAAACCTTGCGAATCTTTACTAGCAATCCTAGTTTGATCGTATACTCTTTTAATTGCACTTTCTAACCTATATAATCTTTCTAAATCTTTATCTGAAACTAATTGACCAGATATATTTTTTTGTTGAAAATCTCTAATTAAATTTTGATATCTTAATAATGCTCTTTCCAATGGAGCAGTTTGTTCAGGAGATAAATTATTAAATTTTACACCTAAACCTAATGAAGATTGCATTCTTGTATTAAGTTGTTTAGCAACACTAAGTTGTGTTTGATTATATATTTTTAATTTTTCTTCTGCCGTTTTTCTTAATTGCTTAATATAATCTTCTTCAATTTTTATTCTTGTTTTCTGTTCTTGTTGTAATTGAGCAATACTACCTTGAATTAAATTTTGTTTTTGATTTGCAATGCCTTTACTATAGATACTTTCATATGCTTTACCATTTTCTTTAATTTGATTAAATTGATTTTGTAAATCATTAATTATTTTTTTATCTAAAACTTCAACATTTTTTAAAGTATTTTCTAAATTTTTTAAAGCAGATTGATCTACAAAATTTCCTAAATTGCTATTTTTTAAAGTATTAATCATGCCTTTAAATTTAGACTGTAATGCTTCTATGGTTCCAATATTATCTTTTTGATCTCTATTAATTCTTACTAATGTTTGATTTACTGAATCCCATTGATATTTATATTTTTCAACATAACCTGTTGCAGAAACTACTTCCATCGTTACTTTTCCAAGTTCATCTTTTACGGTGCTAACTCTACGTCCTGTTGCTTCAATATTTCTTTCAGCATTAATAATTGCCATATTGAATTTTAATAATTCTTGTGTTTGAACATCAAAATTAAATTGTGGAGTTTTTATTTTTTGTGTGGCACTGTTTATTTTATTTAATTCAGTAACTAATTTATCAAGATTTGCTCCACCAATATTTATATTAATATTTCCTAGTTTTTGTTGTAAAGTTTTAGTTAATTCTTCAACTTCAGTAATTAAGTTTTTTTTACTTGTCTGATTTATAAGCGTTGAAATCAATATTGAAAGATCATTGTTTGGCATTTTATATCACACCTCTCCTTAAAAAATTAAAAAGAGGTGAAAATTCACCTCTTAATTTAAATAAATCATTAATTTTATAGTATACCATACTATCCTATAATTTGTTTTATATGTATATTATAACATAAGAAAGAAATATACAAAATATTTTATAAATTAAATAGCAATACTTTGAATTATTAAACTGTTTAATTCTCTATCTAATATTTCTTCAATATTATCAAAATCATAATACCAAATTTCGAGTAAATTTATATTATTAATTAAGGCATATTCTTTTTTAAGTCTATCATGTTCTAATTGTTTAAGAAAATCATCATAAGATTTATGAAACCCAGGTATATATTTCTCATGTTGAATTCCCTGATATTCTATTAATAAATTATATTGTGATAAATAAAAGTCATAAGAAAGATTTTTACCACCAAGACCAATTAATTTATCAAATTCCTTTTGTTGGATAAAATATATATTATTAATTAAGTCACTATCTGATAAATCATTATATTCTCCTTGTTTAACTTCAATAAATTCTTTAGATATAAGAATTCTTTTACATTCTTTTTCACCTTTTGATTTAGAGCATTCAGGACAACCAATATTATTATTTCTATTTGCAATTTGTGAATACCATTTATGTTTACATTCTTTACAAATCCACCAAGCGTATTCTCCGCTACTAGGACAATATTCTTCTGGTTTTTTATCATTCTTTTCATAATCCCATTCGTTTGCTAATTCAGGATTTACAATTAATAAATTATGATCTTCTGTAACATATCTTCCAAAACAATAAGGACAACCACTATTATTAATTGCTCTATTATAAACAGTTGTTGGCCATTCATGTTTAGGATTCCTACTACATTTCCACCAAACATTTTTCCCACTACTTACAGTTACATCAAAAGGAGTTAAACTATTATTTAATATTAGATGCCATTCTTTTATTAAATCAGGTCTTTTTGTTGCTAGACAATTTGATAAACCAACCTTATGTCCTGAACAATAAGGGCAACCATGATTACTAGATATATCTGCCCAATTAGACATAAATATTTCTTCACAATTATCTTCAAGACACTTCCATTGGAGTTTTATATTGTTATTTTTATAATCTGTACTTAATAATTCAAAAGGTTTATTATTTAACTTACACCATAATTTTATATTTTGAATTGTATAAGGATTATATTTATGAAATTTAGATGGTATATTATTATTATATTTTAAATTGTTTAAATTAACTAAATAATAATACCCATAATTATCCTTAAGTATTAATTTCTCATCACTATTTTTATACTTTTCACTTAATAATTCATAACCTAAACTTTCAATAAATTTTTTAACGTCTTCATATGTAAGTTTTCTGCCCATACAAACATCTCCTTTAATTTTATTAATTAATCACTTATTTCTCCTCATTTTGTAACTAAACTATCTTTAAAAATACAATAGGGAAAGGGTATGAGGAGATGTAAAACCCCTTATCAGTAGGTTAATTACTCCTACCTATCCCAAAATCCATAAACTATAAAACTAAATATAAAATAAAAAAGAATCCACATTTAACAGATTCTTTAATATTATCAACATATCACATCAAAAAATCATATATTTATTTATTATATTTCTAATTAATTAACTTACTAATATATCAATTCACTAACCAACCAATCAACTCAATCAAACAATCCTTCCATAACTTCTTCACCATCATAATGAACTAATAAATATGTTAAAATATCCATATCTTTACCTTCTTCTTCATAATCATGATAAAATTTTAATGCACCTTCACTATGACCTTTCCAATCATAACTAATTTTCATATATTTATCAATTAATTTATTATACTCTTTTAATAATTCTTCTTTAGTATCAAATTCTTGTACATTATGTTTAATAACTTTTGGTTCAGAATGTTTGCCAATCCTTACATTTAAATCTTTATCACATATTATTAATTCCCATTTCTTATTTTTGTTTTTAGTTTTATTCATAAATAAATCTCCTTTTAAAATTATTTTCATTTTATTATATTTCTATTTTAATGTTATTATACAACATATAAAATGGTATGTCAAGATATAAAATGAAAATAATTATATTTGTAAATCAAAGTATTAATAATATCAAACTATATCCAATTATATCTAACTATTATATTTATAATCTATAAAAATTTATTAAAAATTCATCAAATCCATCAAATAATCACAAATCCATCAAATCTCCAAATTTACGATTTTACAAACCCTTATAAATAGTACGTTTACAGCACCTCAAAAATTGAAAAATCATGTTAAAATGAGGATTTTATGTTGATTTCATGTTTTCTAATTCCTTGTCAACATCAACATTTTTATCTTTATTTTCATTTTCTAATTCTTTATTTTTTATCTTTCTTAATTCCTTCAATTTCTCACGAATCTCTGTTTTTGACTTTGGACGAATATATAGTAAAGTTACGTCAGTATTTTTATGGTTCGCATGGGTTTTTGCCATCTCAATATCGTTAGTTAATTTCATAACCCTATCAATTGATGTTTTACGAAAACTATGCATGTGGAAATCTTCAATACCAACAAGTTTACCTATTTCTGTAGATCTCCTTTGTAATGAACCTTTGCTCATTTTATTATATTTTTTACCATAAAATGAAATAAATAGAGCATCAATTTCAAGATTATCCATTACTTTTCTCATTTCTAACCATTCTTTAATATATTCTTTACATTTATCGTCAAAAATTACTTCTACACGTTTCCCACGTTTTTCACGTATATTTTCAAATAAACCATTCTCTAAATCTAAAGATGATAAAGTTAATTTAGAAATTGCACCAATTCTATTACCTGAATCTATACTTAAATGATAAAGTATTCTATCTTGAATATCATATTTAGGATTTTCATCTAATCCTTTAGAAATTTGTTCAACTTGCTCATCAGTTAAAAAATAATCCTTAGTAATTCTTTCATCATTCGCACCTTTCATTCTTTCAATTTTACCTTGAAATGGATGATAATCTATTAATCTTCTTTTAACACTCCAAACATAAAATGAAGATACAGTAGATAATTTAGTATTGATTACCTTTTTATTATTTTGCAATGTATCTTGACAAAATCCCATAAATCCTTCCATAATATCAATAGCATTTTCAAAAAATTCTTCACTATATAATTCAATATTTTCCCATTCTTCTGCTAAATAAACTAAGAATTGTTGCATAAATCCTTCATAAACCTTATAAGTAGTCTCTTTTACCTCACGATTTTTAAGTATACTTGACTTTAAATATTTCTCATACAATTCAAGATTTTTAGGATTAATTAAATCTAATTTATTTTGTGTAAAATATTTAATTTTAACTATTTTTGCCATTAAATCACTTCCTTTATATTAATAAATTCATTAAATATAGTATCTAAATATTCTTCATTTAAATCAGACGGAAATAATATATAATAATTTAAACAATTATCTTTTAACAATTTTTCTTTATTATATAAGTTTATTCTATAATCTTCTCTTGACTTACTGTTTATTATTATATTTTGAATATAAAAATTTTTATAATCTCTTAATATACCTGCAATTTCTATGTATAATACTTTATTATTTAAATTAATTACATAATCACAGTTAGAATTTTTATTATATCCTTTAATAAATGTTTTATATTTTATATCCCTAAAATAGTCAATATTATATTGTAAGTTTAAATTGTTTCGCAAATAATTAGAAAAATTAAATTCATGTTGAGAAGAAGTTTTCTCACCATCTTCAAAAGTATAATTCATACCACGTCCTTCTTTTGGAATATCAAATCCATATTCATTTAAAAATGATCTAATAGAATAACCATTATTTTTAAAATGTTTTCTATAACAAGAATAACCAGGTAGTTCATCACAATTTTCTATGTCTAAAACAGTTATAATATTTCTATTTTCTATGTTTTTAATATTATAACAAAAATCCAATAATTTATTTTTTAATACTTCAAAATTATATACATCAGATTGTATTTCATAGTCATATGCTTTAACTGCATTATTCCATGAACCAAATCTATTTTGATAACACCAAAATGAAGGATATTCACTATTATTAAATTCTCTAAATATAGGTATTCTACCATTTTCTTTTACAAATCTATGAAATTCTGATTCTAAAAATTCATCTGTATAATAAGAAACATGATTTAAAGATAAATTAGCTTCTATCAAAGCATTATTCCAATTACCAAATATTTTTCTATATTTATCTCTTGAAGGATAATTAATATTACTATCAAAATCTTTAGCTATTGGAACACGATTAAATTCTATAATAAATCTATGTATCTCACTTATTAAAAATTCTTTAGTATATGTTTTTAAATCTATTTCTCTTCTTTTTTCTACTGAAATATATACAGGTTTAAATCCTGCTTCAATTATTACATTATTAAAATTGCCAAAATGATTAGTAAAAGTTTTTCTTGAAGGATAACCTTCTAATTTCTCAAAATCTTTAGGTGTAGGTATTTTATTAAACTCAGAAACAAATCGTTTAATTTCATTGATTAAAAATTCCTTTTTGAATTTACCATCATTTATTTTATTATAATTAAAACCACAAAAATTAACAAAAGTATCATAATTATTAAAATGTTTATAAATTAATTGATGTGAAGGAAAATCATCTATTTTATCTAATTCACTCAAAGAAGGAATTTTACCTAATTTGATTACTAAGTTTTTAAATTTATCTATAAGAACATCAGAAGAAATATTATAATCTACTCTATCTTTTGTTGGAAGACCAATTAAGTTTAATGCATCATTCCAACTACCAAATTCCTTTATATATGTTTGATAGTGAGGTAAACCATTTTTTGAACGAAAATCTGTCTGTTTAATCTTATTATTAATATTATATTGTTGTACTAATATTTCCAACAATTCTTCCCTTGTATATGCTTTTCTTTTACCCATCTCTAAATACCACCTCTCGTATTTTTATTTTATAAATCTTTACCTTAAAAAATATTACAGGTGGGAAGATGTTAAGGTTTACATCTTATCGTGTTGCAATCACTATCCCACTTGATATAAATAAAATATTTCTAAAAAATATAATAAATTTAATCCATAATACAAAAATACCCACCACATTTTCGTGATGAGCATTCGTCTACAATAAATTAAATTGTAAAATAACCATCAAACCATCAAACTATCTACACTAACAATCTAATCTCACTATCCCCAACCACCAATCTCTTACCATTCCTAATCTCTCTAATAGATTTCTTTGCTTTCTCAGGTTTCCTCTTCTCAGGATATTCTTCTAACAAATCTTCATATATTTTCTCCCAACTATTACCTTTCTTTTCCATAAAATGTATTTCATCTTCAATCTCTCTGATTTCTTCTAAATCTTTCTGAGATAAATAATCTCTGAGATTATCTTTCTGTCCTAAATCTAAATAATCTCTAATTTCTTTAGCATTCATACCATACAAAATATTATATGTAATGTTCGTCACATCTTTATAAGTCTTGCGTCCTTTAGGCAATTCACCTTTCCCAATCATTTTAGTAATAGAAGAAGTTTCTCTTTTTCTTCTAAAAGTACCATCCATTCTTATTGCTAATCTTTCTATATCTTTACCTGTTAATATATTTTCTATTTTTTCTACTTTTTCTTTTAACTTGAAATATTCATCAATAACTTCTTTATACTGTTTTAATGCTAATTCTGAATCCATTAATTTTAGCAATAGTGTATAACCTTGTTGAGATAATAAGTAAATATTTTTTGAATTTGCAATGGATTGCTTTGAAAATCCCAATTGTAAAAGTGGGTCACTAGAAGTTACCGACTTTTTCAAATCAATAAAACTAACACCTTCTTTAAAATAACCATCTTTAATATGACGTTTTATATTTTGATTCACAACTTTCAATTCAATATTATGTATCTCAGCAACCGTCTTTGCCAACATAACTTTTTGATTTTTCCCAAATCCACCATAAACAATTGGCACTTCTATCCCACAAATTGTTGTATTACCTTTAACTACTAAATTACTCATAAATACAATCTCTCCTTTTACTCATTAATTAATTTATTAGAGTAGGAGAGGTTTTATTTTCTCCTACTCTTTAATGATTATTTCTTCTCAACTAATCTCATACTCATATGTAATCTATTAATCATACCCAATAAAGTTTCTCTAGTCTTAGTAGTATTACTACCTACTTCAACTTCATCATACTCTTCTTGCAATTTCAATAAAGTTTTAACTTGAAATTCTGCATGATAAGGAATATCATATTTTTCTTTCCATAATTTAAACTCTCTCTTCACTCTCTCGCTTAGATTGGTCATGTTTGTAATCTCCTTTTTAACTTTAAATTTTAAATTTTGAATTTGTTGATTATATAGTGAAAATATATTCTTACTATCTTCACTATATAAAATTTTTCATAAGAGAGTGAGCAAAGACTCTCGACATTTGCAATACTATTCAATTATTTAATTGCTATCTACTATATTCTATGTAGACGATATATTAATCCTACTCAACAACATCTTTCTTCTTCCTAGACTTCTTAACCTTTTCTGCAATCTCAACACCTATAACCGCATCTTTCCATTTCTTACCCACTTTCACTTTCACAAAGTTAGAGGCAGGGATAAAAATTGGCTCACCATTTTGTGGGTTGCGACCATTCCTGGATTTCCTTACAGTCGGATCAATGGTAAGATAATTATTTAATTTTACCTTTTCACCTTTACCTAGTGCTTTCTCAACACTTGTTAGAAACGCATCCAATGCAATTTCGGAGTCCTTTTTTGTCATACCACTAATTTCACTCATACTTGCAATTGCCTCAAATCTGTCCATAAAAATCATTTCTCCTTTTAATTTAAATTATTTTTATTTCCTTAGATTCTTTTTCTAAGGTTAATGTTAGTATACTATTATATTTATATTGTGTCAATAGGAAATTGAAAATATTTTTGAGATTATTTTAGAAAGTTGAGATTTATTTTTATAAATTATTTTTGCTATCTTTTAAGAGTAGGGAAGAGGTTATTTAACATTATTTACACCCATACGTTTTTTCATTGCTCCACGCATTACTTCAATCAATGTTCCTGATTCTTTCATATTATCTCTCGCTTCCCTTATAAAATTTCTTGGCATATTATACCATGTGTTTTTGTTATTGTATCCCATAATCATATTATATGCAAGACTTCTTCCATCATCATACCCACTACCAGGATATTCATATTCTTTATTTCTTAAAGCATTATCCATTACAATTAATTGTCCATTACTCACACTACTATCCATTTCTAACGGATCTCCTAAACTACCTGTTCCAGTGAAATTGCCACTTTCACCACGTCTATCATATTCTATAGGATTTCCACTTTGATAAATTTCTGTATCTACTGCATGTGATATTTCAGATTTAACAAATGTGGTAACTTCTTTTTTTAGTGAATCATTAACTTGCTTTTTTATTTTTTCTTCAATGATTCTTAATTGCTCTTTTAAAGAAGGCAAAATTATATCACCTCCTTTAATAATAAATTATTTAATTCTCTTTCTAATATTTCTTCAATTTTATCAAAATCATAATACCAAATTTCCAATAATTTTATATTATTATTCTTAGCATATTCTCTTTTTCTACGATCATGTTCTACTTGTTTTAAAAAATCTTCATAAGATTTATGAAATCCTTTTACATATCTTTCATGTTGTTCACCTTGATATTCTATAAGAAGTTTTAATATTGGTAAATAGAAATCATATGATAATAAACCATATCCCAAACCAATTAATCCTTCAAATTCTTTTTGTTGTATAAAATAATTTTTATTATATTTATCTTTGTCAATTAATTGTTCAAATTCTTTTTGTTTAATTATAATCCAATATCTATTAATTAATGTTTCATCAATTTTCTTTTCACCTTTTGATTCATTGCATTTAGGACATCCACTTTTTAATTTACCATTTCTATTACATATAATTGATTTCCATTCATGTTTGCAATTAGAATCAGAACATTTCCACCAAACATTTTCTCCGCACATAGGAGTATATTCTTCTGGACGTTTATCATTTTTATCATAATTCCATTCTTTACATAATTCAGGATTATTAATTAATAAATTATTTTCTTCCGTAGGCAATTTACCTGCACAATATGGGCAACCACTATTATTATAATGTCTATTATAAATAGTAGTATGCCACACATGTTTCGGATTTTTACTACATTGCCACCAAATATACCTTCCACTATTTGCAGTAACGTCATATGGAGTTAAATCACCATTAAGGATAGAATGCCATTCATTCGCTAAATTTATATTCTTAGTTGATAAACAATTAGATAAACCAACTTTTTGTCCTGCACAATAAGAACATCCACCATCTGATGATATGTTATTCCAACTAGATTCAAATTCCTCACCACATTCTTCTATTAAACATTTCCATTTAAGTTTTATATGAGCATTAATATATTCTTCACTAACTAATTCAAATGGTTTGTTATTTAATTTACACCAAAGTTTTATATTTTGTATTGCATATAGATTAGATTTATGAAATTTCAATGGCATTTTATATTTTAATAAATTATTAAAAATAACATAATAATAATATCCTTCATTGTCTTTAATTGATAATTTTTTATCAATACTTATATATTCTTCACTAATTAATTCATAACCTTTTTCATTTAATAATTCTTTTACAATTTCGTATGTATATCTTCTTTTACCCATTAATCAATCCACTCCTTGTAGTAATTTATTTTTACAATCTTTAATCTAATCAATCATCCTTGTATTTTATTAACCATCATAAAAACAAAAGAAGAGAGGACACAAGGAATCCTCTCTTATCAATTGGGTTAATTACTCCCAATCTATCTAATATTAAATTAAACTATAATAAATTAAACAATAAATATGATATAATTATATTAACAATCTAAATAAAAACAAAAACAATAAAAACATGTTTTATTTACGTGTTTAAACACGTAAATAAACACGATCTTTTTATATAAATGGTTGAAATTATATATAATATTTATTATAATTACATTTATACATCCTATCCTATTAGAAGAATAATAAATATAAAAGTGTGATTCTCTGTATAAATTAAATAGGACATTCACACTTTTAATAATTATCAAATTTTACATATCTATTATTTGAAATTAAATCAATATTCTTATCTTTTATATACTGTAACATTAAAGGTTTACTCATAGAAATATTAAATGTATTTGTTTTTATATCCAATAATTCTTTTACTTTTGCTTTACTTAATCCTTTATCAAGTAAAATGTCTTTACTAATTAATTCATCTCTATAATCTTCATCTAATCTAACCTTCTCATAAAATTCAATTAAAGTTTCTACTACATCTTTTTTATTTTCTACTTGTTTCCCTGTTTTCTTAGATTTATATTCAATTCCCCAATTATAGGTTATTTGAATATCTGGCATTGCTTTTTCTATTAAATAATCAATCTCTTTATCACGATTAATAAGATATGCGTATGTCTCAGGACAACCACCATCAATATATCCACGAGATTTTACTCTATTTAATGTTTGTACAATCAATGATGAAATCACAGAAACTTTAACTTTTTCAAATTCTTCTTGTTTATATTTTCTATTACCTTTTACTGGAACAAGAGTGGTATCTAATGAATTAAATTTTTCTGCCGATAATTCTTCCTCATTTACTGAACTTGTAAAATACATTAATGGATATATTGCATCAGGTAATAATTGAATGCCTAATATAAATATTTTGTCAAATTTACTCCATTTATTTGATCCAACTGTTCTTCCATAATGGGTTATATCAATTTGTTCTAATTTATCATAATCTTTTAATGCATCATTAATTATTTTATCTCTTTCTTCACTATTAGTTACAATTAAAACTTTTTCATCACCTATTATTTTACTCTTAATATCTTCTATAATTGCATCTAATAATCCATCTTCCAATCCTTTCTTCATAGATGCAGAAGAACCAGTAACACCATTAAAAATATTTAAATGCATATTCTTATATGATTTTATTTGTGGTAATTCTCTTACTTCTGATTTATCATCAATTTCATATAGATAATTAATACCAGATGTTGCATCTAATGTAATTTTATAAAAATATGGATTGTTCATATCTATGTACTTATAGGTGATAATACTTTTATATTTTATATCTTCACTAATATTAACATATCCACCTGTTGCTAACATTGTTCTTATTGCCATATATGATTCTTTTGCAAATCTATCCTTGCAAGTAAAAAATAATTCATCTAATCCTTCTGGAATTTCAACATTTTCAAAAGTGCAAAAGAATACACTGTTTTTCTTTATGTCATGGGGCTTCAAAAATTCCTTTTTAATCTTAGTGACAAATCCGTTAAATTTATCATAAATATCTTCATTTCCCATATTCATGATTGCATTTTCCATAGCATTAATTGTGTTCATATTAACCGTCATAAATTGAACATTATTTATGGCTTCATCCACAATTAATCTCTCCCTGTAATATGTATTATATTTACCAATTCTTGTATTAATTCTTTTATCAGACCATTCACATAATTTTTGTATATCATCTCTATCTATAAGTTTCAAATATCCTGTATGAGTTAATACGATTATTGGATATTCTTTTAATTCATCATTTGTAATAGAATTTTTTCTTCTATTATTCTCTTTATCCATACCACTATGGTATGCATATGCTAAATCTATTCCTACTTTTTTATTAATTGTATTTACTGTTTCTTCACAATCTTCTATTGTTAATTTTAATATAATTGTTCCTGCGTATGGTTGTAATAATTTATTTTTTAACATATAAGAAATTCCATTATTCATTGCTGTTGATTTTCCACAACCAGTAGGGAAGTTAACTATTGCTTTCTTATCTCTTATTGGATAAAACATAATATAGTAAAGCAATTGTTTTAATCCTTTATAATATTCTCCGTCATAAGGTATAATTACATTGTAATTTGCTAATTCTTCAATTGTTAAATTAACTGATTCTATTACATGATTTTTCTTTGTTTCTAAATCCATTTTATCTAAAAATTCTTTGCAATTAATCATTTTAAACATCTCCTTTAATATTATTTTTATTTTCCTTAAAAAATTTGATAAACAGGAAGATACTAAGGATTGTATCTTGTCATGTTGCAATCACTATCCTGTTTACTGTGCATATTTCAACACAAGAAAAGACACCTCTAAATTATGAGATGTCTTTAATCTATTGAAATATTTAATTATATTTACAATCATATTAATTTTATAATTAAATAGAGTAGGAGAAATATGATAGCAAACAAAATATAAAATAAATGGTATACATATTAATCACGACTCTATTAATTATATTTAATTAAAAATTATATTTACAAATTATTATTGTATTATTCTATAGTTTTTCTATTCCGTATCAGTGATTTCTATTTTATTAACTAATTCATCAGTTTCCTCATTTATATCTACATTTTCACTTTCATTATCACTTTCATCTACTTTACCCACTAATTCACCATCCACATCCACCAAACCATCACCCATAATTTTCTTTAAATATTCCATACCTTTCTCGTCTTTTAGTAATTCATTCAAATTGCCATTAAATTTCGAAATGTACTCATTAACTTTTTCTAATTCACTTTCTTCAAATTCACCTAATATCTTATCAAAAATCTCTAAATTTATCATCGAATTCATTATCCTAATCTGATCTTCAAAACTATCAGTCTTAGCAATCTCAATATTGGAAAAATATTTAATTATTAAATAAAAGAAGTAGCTTGTTCTTACAGAATCATCTAATCCATTAAAATTATCAAGATTACTTATACCTTCTTGTATTAATTGTTGAATTTTAGTAGGAATAAACTTCTGATCAACCAATACTTCATAATCTTTTTTGTTGATATTTACAGTTACTTTTTTCGTTAAGAATAATTTTGACTGTTCCTGAAGGAGAATAGAAGAAGTTAGTTTATTTACTTTTGACATAAGGGATACCTCCGTTTATTTTTTATTTTTTGTTTTTGTTATTTACAATTTGTTATTGCTTTTAAATAATTGTAAATGTTCATTAGTAGGGAAGATTAAATTGCTATAGAATTAATTGATAAATTATTATAATCTTCTAAATACATCCATTTAAATCCTCCTGCTGTTTCTTGTCTTTTTCCTTTACAAACATTACTTATAGAACTTTTATCTATATTTAATTTAACTGAAACTTCTTTTATAGTATTATATGTATTTATATATTTATTATTTAAAGATAATTGCACTACTTGTCTTCTATATGGTTTTATTTCTATATATTTGCCTTTTAAATTCTCTTTTTGTTTTTCATAATCGTCTTTAAACATAAATATATAACCACCAGCACTTTTAGCTCTACCTAAACATACTTGAGATATATTTGTAACATTAATGCCTAATTCTTGTTCTGCATATCTACCACATGAAAATTCTTTTATTAATTCATAATTTACATTTAATTGTACTATTGATTTAGCAGTAGGATTTTTATCACCCATATGACTTTCACTAATTTTTTCTTTCCATTCATCTGTAATTTCTCTACCTAACATTGCATTACGCATTTTTTCTTTAGTTTCTTCAGAAGCCTTAGTACCAAGTTTTCTTTTTCTCATTTGTTTTATTTGTTCTTCTGAACATTTATATCCAGATATTCCATCTCCACCTTTAGTCATATTATATCCATATTTATTATTCATGGTATTATATTCTGCAATCAATTCTATTTCTTTACTTTTTGCTTCTAACTCTGATAAATTTTCATATAATATTATATGATCGAAATTATCCCATCCATATTTTTTAATTGAGTTATTAAAATGAGGACTAGTTTTATAACTATTGCCATTATTCCATCTTTTTTCTGGTTTTTTACTTGTTATTCCTATATATTTTTTATTATTTAATTTATTAATATGCATATAAACTGTATAATTATTTTGTATGTTATTTTCACTCAATATTTATTACCGTTACTGAAAACTTATAAGAAGTTATAAAACATACATTAAACTTATAACTTTTATGTTTCATTCCTTATTCATCATGTTCTCTTTCATATTATTTCTAATACTACTCAAGTGTCTCAACACTCCAAAGGCTTAAATTCCTCGGCAACGTCCGAGTATTTGATACAATATTAACTAACTAACTTTAAATATCTTATAATTATTTGTATCTCTTAAATTTAAAGAAGCATTATAATCTCTGTCTAATACACTTCCACATTCTGTACAAATCCATTCTCTATCATTCAATGTCAATAATTTATTAATATTGCCACATTCATGACAAATCTTAGAACTTGCAAACCATCTATCTGCAATTCGTATCTCAATATTATTCCAATTACCTTTGTATTTTATTTGTCTGCCAAATTCATATAAACTTTGCTGTTGAATAGCTTTAGAAAGATGTTTATTTTTCATCATGCCAGATATATTTAAATCCTCCATTACTACATAAGATGGTTTGGTTTTCACTATCTCAGTAGTTGTTTGGTGAATGTAATTATTTCTGATACCATTAAGTTTATGTTGAATTGACTTAATTTTTAATTCTAATTTAATAATGTTCTTAGTTTTAATATATTTTAAACTATTACGGTTATTTTCATATTTCCTAGAAACTTGCCTTTGAAGTCTTTTCTTTTGTTTCTCTAATCTTTTAACTTTTTTGGATTTATTAATATTCTTATAAGTTACCTTATTTGAACATATTGCTAAATCCTTAATTCCTAAATCAACCCCAATGCCTACATTTAATGGTTTATTAGTATTATCAGGATATTCTACCCCAACACTTACAAACCAATTTAATCCATCATGAGATACTCTTGGATTAATATAAGCAACATTTTTACCAAAAGGAATCCTATTATGTTCCGCTAATCTAATCCAATTTAATTGTTGTTTATTTTTCTTTTTACTTTTAGCAAATCCTTCAAATTTAACATGAGTAGAACTGAATTGTATTTTAACATTATCTTGATAGAATTTAGGAGGAGATTTCTTTTTACTCTTAAATTTAGGGAATTTTGCTTGACCTTTAAAAAATCTCATATAAGCATTACAAGCATCTTTAATCGCTTGTTTTGGCACATTATTTGAAACATTGTTTAACCAACTAAATTCATCCATTTTCTTCAATTGTGTTAATTCTTTTCTTAAATCATTATCAGAAATAAATTTTCCACCATTTTTATAATTATCTTTTTGTCTGCCTAATGCCCAATTATATGCCCATCTTTTTACTCCAGCATTTT
>Ga0209728_1001308_pt1 | contig 15745 bp, 34 predicted proteins | sample RifGroD1_FD_183997 | JGI IMG/M metagenome (GOLD analysis project Ga0209728, IMG submission 183997) | Groundwater microbial communities from Rifle, Colorado, USA - Groundwater D1 (SPAdes) (version 2) | ecosystem: Environmental > Aquatic > Deep subsurface > Groundwater | place: Rifle, Colorado... | reverse complement strand
TTTTTATATTATTATGATTCTCTAAACCATTCTGGTATTCTTTCACCTGTTTTAATATACACTTCTTTTCTAATATCAATAATATCTAAACACTTTTGACAATAAAATGTATATATTTTTATATATGTATTACCATTTACAGATTTTTCTTTATAATTTAAATCACCATTAATAAATTTTCTTGTTTCTAAATGTTTATAAATATGTTCACACATTATTTATTCTCCTTAATTCTCATTATTTATCATATCCTTATTTCTATCATAGAAATCATAACCTGCTTTATAACCAATATTACCACCCATTATAAATCCTATTGCAAAAGATAATACAATAAATCCTAAACAAAAATAAATATTCATGTTTAATTCTCCTTTACGATATAATAATTTAATATTTTGGCTTCCATGAAAAATACATTTTCATTATTCCCATATCACCATGAATAAGATAGTAAATCACAGCAGAAGGAAATAAAAAATGTCATAATATATTTTTTAATAAAAATGATATAAATTTCACAATTATATTCTCCTTTCTAAAAATCAAAACAAAGTCCTATTCTATTCCAAAGGCATTCCAAATATAATTACTTCTTTTTCTTTACATTTAATTAATTCAGTATGGATTATATTTATTATTTCTATACTTCTTTTATTATCTTTATAATTACCTAATTTTACTGATTCTTCTATTCCTCTAGCATTATTTGTACCATATATCGAACCATAATCATTAGATTGAATATCTGTGATTTCTCCTAAATATTTTTTATCTTGACTTCTAATAAATAATTTCATTATTATAATCTCCTTTATTCAAATGTTTTCTTTGGTTTTTCTATAATTTTTACTGTACCTTCTACTCTCCTAATCTGTTTTAATGGATTAATTATATTACTTACTTTAAATGTATCACATTCTTCTCTATAATACTTTAACTCCCTTAACCACTCTGCCAATTGTCTATGTTTCTTTGCACAATCACAATCTGGAACAGTATCTTTATAAGAATCTGCTATTTGTTCATGATGTTTAATTGTATCTTCTAGTGTCATATTATTTCTCTCCTTCCTTAACCAAATCTAATAATATTTCCTTATTATTTAATTCGGGATTCTCTAAAACCTTCTCTAACAAATCACTTAATATCTGTCCCATCTTAACCCCTGGTTGAATACCTATTTCCATTAAATCTTTACCATTTATTGCTAAATCTTTCACTGTCAATGGTTGTTTCTCTGAAATAATTCTATGACACTCTCCTACTAAAAACATAACATTATCTATTTTACTTTGGTCTTTATTTTTAGAACCTTTAATATCAGCAATTCGCAAACAAAAAAAATTTTCTAAATTGTCAATTCCTACTCTATTCATAAACTTTTTAATAACAGATGTTTTTATTTTGCCTTTTTCACTAAAATTAAACATATGTTCTCTAACTAATATTTTTACATCACTAATAGTTTTATTATCAAATTTTAATTTAGATAATATTTCTTCTGTTAATTTTTCTCCTTCAATATGATGATAATAAAAATGACCTACTCCATTATCATCCAAAGTAAAACATTTAGGCTTCGCAATATCATGTAGTAATGCAGATAATCTAACATTTAAAATTTTAGGTGTATTGTTTAAAACAGAAATAATGTGTTCAAATACATCTTTATCGTGATTAGGATTACATTGCTCAAAACTTACACAATCACATAATTCAGGCATAATATATTGCAATAATTCAGTTCTTTCAAGCATTTCTATTCCATAACCAGGATAATCACTCATTAATATTTTGCATAATTCATCTCTAATTCTTTCTTTAGAAATAATTTGAATTAAATATGCATTTTTTATAATCGCCTGTAATGTATTTTCTTCAATATCAAAATCATGTTGTGCTGATAGTCTGATCGCACGAAGTAATCTCAAGGCATCCTCGTTGAAACGTGCATCAACATCTCCTACAGCACGAATAATTTTATTTTCAATATCTTTCAATCCACCAAAATAATCATAAACATTTCTATTGACATCAATAGCTATTGAATTCATTGTAAAATCTCTACGTGCAACATCTTCTTTTAAACTGTTTGTAAAAAATACTTCTTCAGGACTTCTATTATCTTTATATGCTCCTTCTTTTCTCATAGTTGTTACTTCATAATGTTCATCTTTTAATACTATTGTAACTGTGCCATGTTTAAGTCCTGTATCGTATGATTTAAGAAACAATGATTTTACTTGTTCAGGCGTTGCATCAGTACAAATATCATAATCTTTTGGTGATTTATAGTTAAAAATATCTCTCGTACTACCTCCAATGAGATATGCTTGGAATCCATTAAATTCTAAATGCATGAGTATATACTCTACTTTTTGAGGGATCTCCACTTATTTATCACTCCTTTATTGATATCCATAGTTAATTCATTAATTTTATCCCAATCAGGTTTATCTGGCAATTCAGTATTATTACTTGCATAATCAAATTTCTTTTCATGTTCATCTATAATTTCATCAATTTCATTATATCCAATTTTTTCATTTCTAATATTTAATAATAATTCTCTTTCTTTTTCATCTTTACGATAAGTATTAACTTTCTTTGTTTCTAATATTTCAGTTCCCATCATTAGCAATCTTACTAATGTTGAAATATGCTTCATTAAATGTTCTTCGTCTTTTTTCTTATTTCTATTATTTAATTTATTATAATCTCTTATAACATTAGTCATTTCAGACATCATGCCATTAAAATCTCTTAAAGGGTAATGCTTTAATACTACATCAATAAATATTTCTTCATCAAAACCTTCTTTTTCTGATTTATCTAAATATAAATTTAAACTACTTTTATCATGTTTAGTATAATGATTTTGAAAATGCACTAATTGTCTTTTAATGCTATTTAACATATGATTTTCTTTTTCTTTTTGTAGATAACTATCTCTTGCTCTAGCATTTTGTAATCTTCTAAGTTGTGAAGTTGCATACCCCAAAAAAGAATCAATTACTTTTTTAGATAAAAATACTTCTATATTATCTTTTATTAATTTACCTTCTTCTGATGATATAAAATAATGTTCATCTTTACAACCCAATATTTCTATTGTATTAGGATTACATTTTGATAATAAATCAATAATTTGTACTAAAGTATATATTACTGTGTCTGTATTATTATCAATATATGGTTTATCTCTTGGATTCATAGTTAATATTTCTTTAGGTGTATTTAAAGTAATACCTCTAATATCTAAATCAGAATTAATTCCATTCAATCCATAAGCGTGTGAACCTCCAAATGTTAATAATACAATATTGTCATTTAACTTATCATTATCCCATAAAAACTTATACCCTTCACTATTAAATATCTTATCTTTTATTTTATTAATATTATTATTCATACTTGCACCTCGAATTCTAATTTATTTAAAAACTTGGCAATATTGCCTTCATAATAAAACATTAAATCATAATCTGTCAATTCCATATTAAAATAATTTTTATATACTTGTGCAAAATATACTACAGGCGTACTCTTAAATTCTACTTTATTGCTCTCATAATATTCCTTAATATAATAAGGATAAGGTTTAAATTGTTTTACTTTAAATAATTCTATATTAACTTCAACTCCTAATTGTCTACAGTAATTATCAATATCTAAATAAATACTAGGATTATGATTAATCACATAATCTAAATCATTAATCAACACTACTATTTCATCATGTGAAACATTCCTTAAATCATTAACATTAAAATATTTCAATACAACATCATTTAATATTTTGCTTACAATATATAACTGTATTTTCTGTTGTTTTTAGGATTAAGATTACCATAGATAACTTGACGTATATATTTAGATTGCTTGATATATTCTAAGTCAGTAAATTTACTAATAAATTCATTATAATTATTTGTATCTAATATTAATTCCCTATCAAAATATTTCAAAGCATTATAATTTGCTTTCTTTAAATCAATACTTAGAAAATATCTACCGTCATTACTTTGATTGTATATATCTTGTTTTTGGAATATTTAATTTCACATTATAACCTTCTAATAAATCAGTATTAAACTTTTTATATATTTTCAACATAGATATTTCATCAATAATATTATCCATAATTCTTTTAGTCTCAGAAAAGAATTGCTCTATACCACCTAATGTATTTACTGTATTTTGAAATAACTTATACTTTTCATTAGATTTATAAACTTTATCATATAAATTCTTAAAATATTCAAAGTATGGATTTTGTAGTATTTGTATTGGCAAAGAAAAATCTTTAACAAATCTTTTGTGTGTTTTATGATTAATCATTATATTTCTCTCCTTTTATTATATTAATCTTGACAAGCAACAAATTCATACTCTTTTCCATTAATAAGAAAAGTAATTCTTTCAATATTTTCTGGTTTATCTTTCCTTAATTGTCTATTGGCATTATTCCAATTTCTAATGCTATTAATTGCAATATCACAAGCAAATTGTTCGCCATCTTTAGTTTCAATAATAGCATTTCTTTTACCATTTAATTCTGTTAATTTTTTTAGTATTGAGTATTCTTTAATATTATCCATTTTTATTTTTCTCCTTTTAATATTAAAATCAATTGAACTTTTTAAGTTAATTTTGATTAGGATTCCAGTCAAAATTAATACCTTTTAATAATACAATCTTCTCTTGTGATAATTTTCCTTTTTTATAAAAATGTCTTTGTAACGCACCCCATTGCCATAAACTTAAATTATCTGATTTTTTTACTTTATCTGTTTGATTTTCTTTTAAATAGTTAATATATTCTTCATATTTACAATACCAAGCATAATCAGATCTATTTTGATTAAATAATATTCCTGCATTTTCAAATTTTTTTATTTTTTCTGAAGATAATTTTCCTTTTTTTAAGAATGTTTTTTGATTATGAAACCAATTAAATAAAAGAGTACCATTATCACATTTATAATCTTTAGGAATATCACAATAACCATTTTTAGTTTTAAATTTTAATAAATTATTGAATGTATCTTCCCAATTCATATCTATTACTTTCCATATAAATCCAATTTTATTTAATTTTTTTACTTTATCATTATCTTCATTATCTTTATCTTTTAAATGTTTTCTTTGCCAATGAACCCATTTTCCTAAATTATAATCATCTATAATATAACTAACAGGAACCATGCAATTACCATATTTATCTTTATACTGTACTAACAATAAAAACATTTTTTCCCATTTTTCTTCATCGACATTCCATTTAAAATTTAATTGATTTAATTTAATTATTTGTTCTTTTGTTAACTTATTATTTCTTCTTTGTCTTCTTTGAACAATAGTCCAATTACCTAATTTAATATCTTCAGATTTCTTAATATCAGAATGATTATTGATTGTATAATAATTAAATAATTTTTCATAGTAATAATCCCAATCATAAGTAAAATTCCAAGTAAAATTAATATTATTTAATTTTTGAATTTTTTCTTTTGATAATTTATTTTCTTTATAATATACTCTTTGTGCCGTAACCCAATTTTTTAATTTTTTATCTACTTCTTTATTTTTTGGAAAACTAAATGTTTTAAAATCTAAATAATATTTTCTTAATTTTTCATACCAAATATCCCAATCACCTTTTAAATGCAAATCACTTTCAATATTATTAAACAACTTTTTAATATCAAGTATTTCATCATAAATAATAAATTCAGGTATATCTATATCTTCATTTTTTTGATATTTTTCTCTATAACAAATTTCTTTTTCTCTATTTTTTTTTAAATCATTAATAAATTGTTCTGCTCCAATATTATCAAAATTATTAACAAAATCAAAAATAATTGGTTCATTTTTATTTCCTGCGTCAATTGCTCTACCAATTTGTTGGTAGTAAATAATAGGTGAAACAGTAGGTCTTAAAAGTATAACTCCTGATATATCTTCAATATGTATACCTTCATTCAGCATATCAATTACAAATAGTAATTTTAAACTATTACTTTTATTATTTTTAAATGCTTCAAATTCTATATTTATATTTTCATACCCATTATAAACAGTATATATTTCAATTTTATTGTATAATTTAGTCTTTTTAAACCAATTTATGACTATACTTTTCATTTCATTAAGGTGTTCTTTGTTTTTACAAAATACAATAAACTTATCATTATTATGTGTTAAATATTTTTGTAATATAACAGGTATACCTTTACTTTTATTGAGTTTATTTCGCATTAATTCAATTTTATTTAATAGTTTTTCTTTTTCTTCTTTAGGATTATGACTAGATATAATCTTATTTTTAAGATTAATTATTTCTTCATCAAAAGTATATAATGCAGAAATATATTTAGGCATAGGTAATATTCCTTTAACTATGGCTTCTGCTAAAGATAAATTAACTGCCATATTACCGTCAAACAATTCATCTGACATATCACGTTCATTATCAAGATATCTTATAGGTGTTGCAGAAGTACCTAATACCTTAACATCTGGGAAAATATCTAATAAATTCTGTACACCCTTACCCCAATGTTCTGCTCCGCATCTGTGAAATTCATCAAGAACAATCAAAGAAGGATTAAGTGATTCGATTTCTTTAATAGTCATATTTGCTATTTTAGCATAAGTAATAAATTCAACATTAGTAATTTCTTTTTTGGTATTGTGAACTAATTGTTCAAAAATATATTCCGTAGGAGCTAAAACAACTTTTTTCTTATCAGATAAATCAAACATACACTTCAATATAATAAATGATTTGCCTGTTCCAGTTGCTTGAATTACTGCTACACGATTAATTGTTTTCCACATTTCTTGTATTTTATCATATGTTTCTTGATTATGAGGATAAAGTTCTATCGTCATTTACTTTCACTCCTATAATTATATATTAACAAATCTTATACAATAAAGTAGAATAATGATTTTCATAAAGTATTGTATTATAAGGGTTTGTCAACCTCCATTTCGTTACCAAATCTGCCTTTTGTGTTGATATTTTAACTACATATAGTTTACATATATTACTAACATACTACATATGGTATATTTTATATCGAATCATCAATAACAATAAAATTTTCCCCACATTTAGGACATTTAGTATAATATTTAGGAGCAAAACTATCATCATAAAAACGAAATTGACTACCTTCTCCACAATGAATACATTTCCACCACCCTTGAAGAAAACCAGAATATTTATCTGGATTGCTACAATTAACGGAATAAACTAAATATGGTTCTGTATCTCTATGTATTGGTTTATACATAAATGGTGTTAATGTTATTATTCCATTTTCTATATCAATTTTTTCTATAATATTATGGCATTTACCGCATAAACTCAATACTTCTCTTTCCTCATCTCTAGTTAATCCATTTTCATTTATTCCTGATAGTAAATAACCTAAATAATTTCTTATTTTCTCTAATTCTAATTTATGAAACATAGTTAATTCTACTCTCCTTTATATATTAATCATCTTCTCTAATTACAGTATCCAACATTACAATTTTACATTTTTCAAGCAATTCTATTTCTTGTTTTCTACATTCCATCTTATCATCAAGTATCTTAATTAATTCTGCTAACACTTTTTCATCATATAAATACGAACCATAATTCATATGCCAACTATTTTTCCATTCATCCATATCTATACAATGTTTTATGAGTGTTTTAAAATAATCTTTTACTCTATATTCTAGTATTTCTTCTTCGTTAACCCATACTCTATATTTACCACAAATATTATGTATCTCTATTTTATCACTTTTATTTATAGTAAAACTTTTATCATAAAATTTAATCAATGCTTCATATCTCCTTTATAACAATTGTAATCTCTTAATATACTTCTGTGCTTCGCTTTTCCACATTATACCTAAACTCACACACGTTAAACTTCCATGAGCAATTTCAGTTAGTCCATTATCTCTTATAAAATAAAATCCTTGCTCAACCAACTTTTCTAAATCTTTTTGTTTACCTCTTAGTACAATCTTCTTTTGATCGTTCTTATACCATTCCATAAATTTAATATGTTTGTTAGCATTTTTACAATTATATAGATTTTCAAATGCTATAATCGTTGCTACATGTGCTACCTGGGCAGAAATTTTACCTTTACTCATATTTAATTCTTGGTTAACTATAAAATATAAAACTAATTCACCTTCCATTATATTATTTCACCTCCTTTCCTTTGTTATCATAATAACTTCTAACGCAATCCTTCAAAATCTCCCTAAACTCATCTAAATTAATATCCTGATTCATATAACTATCCCTAAAAGCGTATTTATACCACATAATCTGAAATCCTGTAGATTTATATAAAAAATTAGGTTGAATTAATCTACAATCACTTTTATGTTCTTTATCCTTAACCCATTCTTCAAAACTAGCATCTAATCCACAAGTACAATGAACAGCACAACCTGCTCTTGACAAATTATATTTTTTACATAATTTTTTATATATTTTATCTTCTATTTTACTATATTTTTCAAAATTCATATTCTGTGGAGGATGTTCTATACTTCCAGAAATATCTATAGTCCATCCATGTTTTATTTTTTCTCTAATTAATTCCATTTGATAACAATCACTTTTATGTAATTTATCTTCCCACCAATCGTCAATTAAATCCTCTAATCCACATGTACATTCTGAATTCCAATCATAAGGCATTACTTTAAATATATCATTTTCATACCCTCTTTCGCCATCCACAAATCCATAACCATCTGCATTAATTTTATAAATAAATTCATTAAAAAATACGTTTTGCCAAGTATCCCTATCAATAGGATAATTACCTCTTGAATGTCCGAAAATCATATTACCCATTTCCATATGTATTCACTCCTTATAATTTATTTAACTTCTTTTCAATTGCAACAAAACATTTTCTTTCTTAATAATTTCATTTATATTCCATGATAATTTAATAATATTATGTAATTCTTCTAAATAATCACCAGTATGTTCACTTGTACAAGTAGTTAAATTAATTGCTGAAACTATTACATTATCAGATATAATTAATAATGGATGCAAATCATGTCCATCTGCACATAATAGGATATCTCCAATTTCAATTTTAATATTTTCTTCTTCTTTTTCAATAAATTCATAATTCATATATTTAATCTCCTTTTTCTCTAATATATTAATTTGTTGTAAGTATTTTCTTTTCTTTTTATTACTTAATTTTTTGTAATCTAATCGTTTAGTTAACGAGTTAAGTTTTTTAGTATTCATATATTATAACCTCATTTTTATTGCCTATATATTATAAAAATATACTAATCCATCATCTTTTTAAAAACTCCTTTAAATATCTTTCGCAGAATCAAAATCACAAGTATAATAATATATATTGTCTTTTTTAAATAATTTCAAATAATAACAATTAAAACATTGATCAGGAATTTTATCTTTCTTTTGCTCTTTAATGTAAATATGTCTTTGTTTGAATTTATTTATTGTTAATTTCATTTTATATGCTCCTTACATTTTATATATTAAAACTACCAAAATTATTTTCTTCAATACTTATTACATTGTAAAGTTTTCTAATCTTGTCTTTATTTTCTTCAAATGTAGTAACTGCTAAAATAGGTATAATTTCAGTAACAATTTCTACTGTACCATAATTAAATAATTTTAATATTACATCATCATTTATTTCTCTTACACGTACTAAATAAGTTTTATTTTTCTTGCTCATTAATTTTCTCCTCCTTAAAAATTGTGTTAAATGATTTGATTGGTAATGACTTACATTTTTTATTCTTCTATAATTTCTAATTCCCAACACTTTTTACAACTTTCTTTATCTTTGTTATTATCATAACATCTTTCATCATTATCATCTTCAAAACCTTTTAAATCATAATGAAACGGACATTCTTTTTCTACTATGAATTTAATTTCATCCTCTAAATCTTTTTGTAGTTTTAATCTTATTTTATCAATATTTTTCATATGTATTTTCTTCTCCTTTCTTATTAAATTTATTATCAATCATTTCCCTCATACAACTCAAACAATAATCCTTCTCATTTTCATCTGGTTTTGCACTACTATAAATTTTATGATTCCTAAATTGTTTATCACATTTATCACAAAATGCATTCCAAACCCACCAATCACCTAGCTTATTAGTGTCCATGTATGCAACTTGTTTAATATCAGTTTTCATAATTAATTCACCTCATTATTTACTCTTAAAATATCCATCAACTAATTTCTTTACTTCTTTCATATCAACCTTACCTTTTAACTCTTTAGATAAAATCTTCATTGCTTCACCAATGCTATTTCCAGTATTACTTGTATTCTCAGCAATCTTACTAATAATACTTTTTACTTCATCAATATTTAATTTATCAGGTAAATATGATTCCAACAATTCTATAGCACTTTTCAATTCAATAATTTTTACTTCATCTTTTATAAATGATAATTCTTCTTTATACTTTTTCAATGTCTTTTCAGTTACAGTAATAATAACATTCTGCTCAAGTTTATCTTCTGATACTCTTAATTCTTTTGCTTTTGTAATAATATCTGATTTAAGGATGCGTAATACAGACAATTTATTTGTGTCTTTTGCTTTCATTGCTAGTTTAATTTGCTCATTAATTTTATTGTACATTTGTGTTTTTATCTCCTTTATATGTTTTATTTTAATTATTATATGTATGTGATTTAAAATTAAAGATATACTTTACAATCGTTGCTTTTTTATTTTATTTATTTTTAAAATTTATATTAGCGTTTTATTATTCTTTTATTTTAAATGTCCAACCTTTATGTGTCTTTTTGCTTCCTTTTAAACATTTAATTATTGTCGATGAATCTAACCCATGCTCTCTAGAAAATTTACTTTGATTTGTAAATTCATATTCTTTTCCTGATGGATTTTTCCCTATGTAAATTAGTCCAGTCAATCTACTGCTCTCCGTTCTTTGATTCATTTCATCTACATTATCTTTTACTAGTACAAATATGCAGGTATTTTTACTATATATTTTATTTCCTTTTATTTTTACATCTTTATCTAACTCCCAACCACTATTATTTTTCCATTGACGATAATTTTCTAATTCCTGTATATCTTTACAAAAATTTTGAAATGAATGCCATCTCTTGTCAACAGCACAATTTTTATATGTTGGATGAGATTTAAGTGACTTTTTCGAATAACATCTTCTTATCATATTTGACCAAAGAGAATATTCTTTTGTAGCTTTCCCATTTATTTTGGGCATCCAACATCCCTGTCCAATATAACCGATACCATGAACCGATGGAAAGTTAGGATTTTTTACTCTTCCACTTCTAATAGAACTGTTGTCAGCTATAATAAGTGTATCATCCTTAAATTGACATAAATAATAACGATATTTTTTATAAATACCTTCTAAAATATACTTATTTAATTTCCCAAATATAGTAAATTCACCACAAATTCTCGACATCCATTTAGAACCATTATAATAAATATCACTATCATTTTTTATAAGATCATATCCTTTCAGATATATCACTCCATTCCAATTTTTATTTTATTAAAATTTCACTTTAAATAATTGTTTGGTGTGATATTCCACACGCACAATCAATTCATTTTGTTTACATTATACATTTATTTTTACATTCTGTCTACCATAAATTCTAAATTTATTCTAATATTTATTTTATATTTTTTAACTCTCAAATCCAACATATAATTCATCAATATTCACCCTATCATCTTTACACCACCACTCAACACCACTACTATGACCATTTTCTTCACTTTCTTCTTCCGTTTCTGGTCTAACAAAATGAGTAAAATTAATGCTTTTACTTAAATAATCATCACAATTAACAATATCTTCTACTGCTTCTAGGATATCTTTTAATTTAATAAATCCACATTCTTCATTGCCTTCTTCATAAAACATATCTTCAAACATCATTTTATTTAAAGTAGAATTACAATCTTCTTTGACTATATTGCTTGCTGTATTAAGATCATATTCTTTATGTAGTATTTCACCTAATATTTGAAGTGCTTGTTTTCTATCTAATTTTTCTAGTATTTCTACTATTTGATTGTATTCATTCATATTTATTCTCCTCCCTCTGTATCTTCAAACATTAATCCAATTTGCTCATATTTATAAAGTTTATTAAATACATGTCTTATATCATCTTTACTTACATATGCACACTCATAGCAATGTGGTAGTTTATATTTTGTATTACATCCTCTATCAATACTATCTGGATATGGACATTTTGCACTTATAATATATCCATATTTATTTTTAATTAATGAGTTATTCATATAACTATTCCTCCTCTATATCTTTTGTTAATCTATCTAATTCTACTATTACATCTATAACCATACACCAATCTTCATCTTCTTCAGCACAATTTAGTTTAAAGATTAAATATTTAATTTTTTCAATAATATTTTTATTCATAACCAATTCGTCCTTTCAATCAAATTTTATTATCTACATGCAATTTTTAATTTTAAATCTTCATTAATTATTTTATTCTCAATAGACTTAATTGCTTCAACAATAGCGTTAGAACAAACTTTAGCACCTTTGAGGATTCTAGATAATCTTGTATTTTGTAATACTTGATATTCCATATATCCACCAATATTGACATTATATGTTATTGTTAAATCACCAAAACTTGTTAATTTTTTGTTTACTCCTTTTCCTGGTTCTAACTGATCTTTAATTATGTTAATATTTTCTATATTTTCTTTTTTACCTAAACAAGCATCTAAAGCAATAACATAAGCATCATTAGGTATTTCATATAGTCTTTCATTTAGATTAGAAGCATGACATGGATTGTCAATTGTTCCAATTACATTTTTAATATTATTTTCTTCTAAGTATGTTCCTACGAATGGAGCAAAACTATCTCCTGTTGATCTATCCGTACCAACACAAACAATATATACATTATTTTTATTTCTTATTTGTTTATATAATATATCTTTAATTAATTTACTTGCTTCTAAATTATTTACATTAACTTCTAATAATCTAATACCTTTATTATTTTCACTTCCTACTGCAATTTTCATAATTATAATCTCCTTTTATACAGTCATAAATATACTAATAAATATTTTAATAATTATCCCAAAATCTAAACATATTTTGATGATACAAAACAATTGCACCTATACCACAACAACCTAATATCCCACTTACAATTATAAATATCCACCACCAGTTAATTATATTAATTCCTCCAATTCACTCTCATCAATATCTACAATAAACCATTTATCGCCTTTGCATAATCCAACATATTGCTCATCTGTATTAATATCAGTATAATAAATTTGAAATGACTTACCTGTAAAAATTAATTGATTACCATCTTGATCTTCAATAATTGTTCCTTTTGGTAAGAAATCTTTTTCCATTATATCCCATAATTCAGAATTATTGAACAAACTATCAAATATATAACCAAATTTTTCATAAGCATCTTGTCTTTCTAAACTAGGATATTTATTTGTACTTTTATATTTCAACATTTTGTATTTTCTCCTTTTGATTCAATTTTTCAATATCATCTAAAGATAATGGTATTATAATTTCTATATCATCATAACTATTATACCAAACAATATTCCATCCATCATATGTTTTCCTAGCATATTTATAACAATCTCTTTTATTATTAGGAATACCATAAAATACAATAATATTATTGTTCATGATTAATAATCTCCTTCTATTTTAATTCAAATACAATATTAACCATTTCACCATAATTCTCAGGTAATACTAAATTTGCATAATTAACTATATTAATATAACAATTATCTTCTTCTTCTTCTTTATCACTATTACCTTCAAAGAAAATTTTAGTTGATAAAGCATTACCAAGAAAGATATAATGTTTAAATCCACATAATTTTGTACACGTTAGAGATGCTTGGTCTATATTTCTCTCACCAAATATAAAGTACAATATATCTCCTGGTTTCATATTTTTAACTATTTCTTTTGTTAACATAGTATTATTCCTCCTCTTTATTATTTTTATTTTCTGTTTTTACACTAAAAGAAAAGATACTCAATATTCCACTTAATACTACATAAGTCCAAAATCCATTGATACAAAATCCAGGTAGATATTTATCAAGCAACCACAACTTAATAGGTGTTAAAACTATTGCTACGAAAAACAATATTATAGTTGTTAAACATCCTATACCAATTGGAATTGTTAGCACAGATGCAAGCATTAAATATCTAAATAAATAACTGATTCCAAACATCAACAATGCAGAAATTATTAGTGTTTTTGTGTTTATAATTGATATGTATTCATTAAAATATTCATTACCTACCCAAAACACTAATCCAGTTAATAATAAGTTAAATAAATTAAATAATTTTCTCATAGTTTTATTCTCCTTTTATTTATGTATTAATTTAAAAACATCTCAATCCTAATACTGCTAATCCAACAAACATTGCAAATGTTAATGCCCAAGGCCAAACTTTTGATAATACATTAGATAATTTTTCATGAAATTTAGTTGATTTAATTGGTTTAGATGATACATTGATTGGTTTGAAGTATAGTTTATTGTCGATAGTTATTTTCATAATTATTTATTCTCCTTTTATTTAAATTATATTTTAGACATAAAAATATCTATCCATTTCATTAATTTTATTCTTAAAATCATTATTGTTCTCATATAACTTACAAGATATAATAATTAATTTAAGCAACGATTCTTGTATTTCTGTCTTTGTTTTTAAATCACCATAAATAAGATTACTAATATCTGTGACTTTATCATATATAAATTCAAATTTATCCATAATCATTCTCCTTTTATTTTATAATTCTACCTTTTCATAATCCTTACTTTCTCTTCTAGTGAATGGTGCATGTGGACAGTTCCCTTCTCTATCTATATTTAACATTTCTTTATAATTTCCACCTTTATTCATATAGTAATCTCTGCTGTACTGACACATATTAACTAAATTACAATTCATACACTGGTCATATTTATCTAAAAATATCATATTTTAATCATTCTCCTTTTATTTTAATTTAAATATTCTTCTTTAAACATCATAGAAAATAATCTTGCAACTCTTATATCATTAGCAATTAAATAAGGATATTCTTCTTTCATTTTTTCTATTATCTTATCAACTGCATTTTTAAATTCTTGCTCATTCATTTCTGATATGATTTTAGTCATTTAGACTATCTCCTCTCATATTTATTTGCATGTTTTTGTATTAAATAATCTTGTATTTCTTCTGGTAAATCATCTGTCCAAATTTGAATAAATTTAAATTGATTAGATAAATGATTCCATCCACAATCAACGCATGTTCCAAATGCAAATCCCATTGTATTACCACATTTCGGACATTTTTTATCTTTCATAATAAATTCCTCCTAATTTTAAACTTTAAACTTTAAATAAATCCACTCTTTTATTCAAATATTGGTATTTATAAACCCTTATATTATAACACTTTGTAGCATCATAATATTTTCTATATCTCTAAAACTCTTCTTATTTCTTTAATTTTACTTTGTCTACCATCATATATTCCCTTTTCATAATTCTGTTTTATCTGTTCATTTAAACACCATCTAATTTCAGATATACTTTTATATTTT
>Ga0209728_1001306_pt1 | contig 15750 bp, 10 predicted proteins | sample RifGroD1_FD_183997 | JGI IMG/M metagenome (GOLD analysis project Ga0209728, IMG submission 183997) | Groundwater microbial communities from Rifle, Colorado, USA - Groundwater D1 (SPAdes) (version 2) | ecosystem: Environmental > Aquatic > Deep subsurface > Groundwater | place: Rifle, Colorado... | reverse complement strand
CCGCCCGCCGTGGCCTTGGCCTTGGCCACGGCCACGGCCTTCAGGTTTTTCTGGCGCTCGTAGGCGTTGATGATCAGCATCTGCAGGCGGTTCTCGATGTTGCCCTGGCTGGTGTCCGGGTCGTAGTCGAGGGCCAGGATCTGGATGTGCGGGAAATCCTTCTTGAGGCCCTTGGACATGCCGCGGCCGGTGATGTGGTTGGGCATGCAGCCGAAGGGCTGCAGGATGATGAAGTAGTTGATGCCGTGCTTGGCCAGCTCGGTGATCTCGCCGGCGATCATCCAGCCCTCGCCGGGAACGAAGGTCTTGTGCACCAAGTGCTCGCAGCCGGGAGCGTATTCTTCCAGCAGTTTTTCCTCGCGGAAGTAGCGGCAGCTGCGCGCGATCTTGGCCACCGCCCTGAGGCTGCGCTTGATGAGAGCGTCGCCGACGATGGGGGTGAGGGCCTCGGCAAAGGGGTAGCGGACGTGGAAGTTCTTCATCTCGTCCTTGGCCCGGATATACTCCATACGGAACTTGTTGACCATGTACGGCAGGATGACCTCCATGCCATGGTCTTCCAGGTAGCGGACGATGAAGTTGTTGGACGAGGGGTGGAAGTTGAGTAGGATCTCGCCGATGATGAAGACCTTCGGCTTTTCCTCGCGCATGTCCACTGGGATGGCGTCGAAGCGCGGGATGCAGGCCTTGAAGGCGGCGATGGCGTACTTGACGCCGCGCTCGAAGCCGGCGGCCACGGCCGCGACCGACTCGTCGAAAACCTTCTCGGTGGCGCCCTTCTCCAGCTCGTAGGGCCGGACGCGGTGCGACAGCGCCTCCAGGGCGTCGGCGATGCACAGCGCCCAGATCATGCGCAGCTGGAACAGCTCGCCGAGCTCCAGGCCCGGGTGCATGCCCTTGGTGTCCTTGTCGGTGCTCATCAGCGGAACATTCTTGTAACCGGCGTCGTCGAGGGCCTTGCGGGCCAGCACGGCGTATTGGGTATAGCGACAGTCGCAGATGCCCTTGCCGATGCCGAAGGCCACCTCGTCGGGCTTGTACAGGCCCTTGTCCATCACCGCCAGGAACTCGCCGATGTTGACCTGGGCCGGGAAGCAGATGTCGTTGTGGACGTACTTCTTGCCCAGTTTGAAGGCGTCGCCATCGGCCAGGGGCAGGCGCTCCACCCTGAGGCCCTGGCGGCGCAGGATGGAGGTGGCGAAGGCCGAAAAGGTCGGCGACAGGTTGGGAATCAGGATGGTCTTTTCCTTGCGGTGCTTTTTCTCGAACTTGACCGCGTAGGGATCCGGCTGCGCTTGGGCCGGCGCTTGCTTGAGCAGGGTCCGTTTCTGGTGCAGCGTCTCGATGAAGGACTTGGTGCGGATGTTGAGCGAGCCGGCCGTGTTGCTCTCGTCGAGCTTGAGGATGAGCGGGCTCTTGCCGGCGATGTCCTTGAGGATGCGCGTCATCTCGTCGGACAGAATGGCGTCGTGGCCGCAGCCGAAGCTGACGATTTGGACCATCTCCAGGTTGGGGTTGTTGCCGACCGCCACGGCCGCGTTGAGCACCCGGGTATGGAAATTATTATTCACGTCCAGGCGGGTGGTCTTCAGCGTCGGCCTGTGCACGCCGGGAATGGCGTCCAGCGGCAGCACCGGGATGCCCTGACGGGTGAAGTAACCGGCCAGGTCGTGGTTGATGAAGTTGTCGTTGTGATAGGGCCGGCCGGCCAGCACCACCGCCAGCGAGTTGTCGAGCTTCAGACTGTCCAGCAACTCGCGGCCCTTGTCCAGCAGCTCCCGCTGGAATCCGTCCATGGCCAAGTCGGCTTGGGCGATGGCCGCCTTGGCGGAGGCAGCGCTGATGCCGATAGTTTTCTTCAGGTAGTCGACCAGCTGCAGATTGCGGGACCGGGTATCCAGCCAGTGGAAATTCGGCGTATCGAAGGGAATACCGTGCTTGCCCATCGGGTCGTCGCTGATGCGTACCACCATCGGATAGCCCTTTACCACGGCGCAGACATAGGTGCTGTTGCGGTCGGCGTTCTCGCTGGGCATGCGGTTCATGATAGGCATGAAGATGCGGTCCACCTTCTTCTTGACTAGGTCGGCGATGTGGCCGTGCACCAGCTTGGCCGGAAAGCAGACCGTATCCGAGGAGACGGCGTGGATGCCGTCCTCGTACAGTCGCTGGGTGCTGGTGCCGGACAGCCGCACCGTAAAGCCCAAGGCCCGGAACAGGTTGTTCCAGAACGGGAAGCTGTTCCAGAATTCCAGCACGCGCGGGATGCCGACGGTGGCCTTGCGGTCGGGCAGCACCGAGACGCAGGGCCAGTCGCGGAACAACAGCTCCTGGCGGTATTTGAAGAGGTCGGGCACGGCGTCGATGCGCTGGCGGGCGGCCTTGACCTGCTCGCGGACGGCGCTGTCGGTGGCCTGCCCCAGGATCTCGCCGCGCTCGCAGCGGTTTCCGGTGATGAAATTGTCGCCGGATGAAAAGGTGATGACGGTGCGGTTGCAGTTATTGGTGCAGAACGGGCAGATGACGTTCGGTTGCTGGGTAAAGGAAAGTTCCTCCAGGGCGGGAAAGCCGATGAAGGTTGACGCCTGGTTGGCCTCGGCGGCCGGGCGGTCCTTTAGGTGCTGTTTGGTGAGGAGGGCGATGCCCAGGGCGCCCATCTCGCCGGGATACGGCGAGCGCACCACCTGCTTGCCGGTGTACTGCTCGATGGCCCGCAGCACCGCCATGTTCTTGAAGGTGCCGCCCTGGACCACGATGCGGTCGCCCAGGCTGGTCAGGTTGGCGATGCGCACCACCTTGGTAAAGACATTGTCGATGATGGAGCGGCAGAGGCCGGCGATGATGTCTTGCGGCGTCTTGCCGTTCTTCTGCTCGGTGATGATGCAGCTGTTCATGAAGACCGTACAGCGCGAGCCCAGCACCGACGGATCCTTGGCGGCGAAGGCCGTGTCCGAAATTTGCTTTACCGGCACCTTCAGCGATGACGCGAAATTCTCCAGGAAGGAACCGCAACCAGCCGAGCAGGCCTCGTTGAGGGTGATGCCGGTGACGATGTTGTTGGTGATCTGAATGGCCTTCATGTCCTGGCCGCCGATGTCCAGGATAAAGGAGACATCCGGGATGTACTTCATGGTGGCCTTGGCGTGGGCCACCGTCTCCACGACATGGTAGTCGGCGTGCAGAGCCTTGGAAAACAGCAATTCGCCGTAGCCGGTGACGCCGACGCCCAGGATCTTGAGGTGCCAATCGCTTTCCTGGTAGCGGCGGTTGAGGGCAACCAAGGCACGCTGGATGACGCGCAGCGGCTCGCCGTCATTATGGGCGTAGTAGCTGTCCACCAGCTGTTCGTCTTCGGTCATCAGGACGAATTTGGTGGTGGTGGAACCGGCGTCGATGCCCAGGTAGACCGGGATGCGGCTGCCGGCTGGCCAATTCGGCACAGTAATGGTCGGCAGCTGGTGGCGGGCGAAGAAATCGGCCTTCTCGGCCTCGCTGTCAAAGAAGGCCCGGCCGGTCAGCTGATCCTCATCCTGGCGGGATTGGGTATAGTGGGCCAGCCGATCCAGCGCCAGCTTGAGGTCAAAGGCGTTAGCCTCGTGCCCGAACATGACGCCGGTGGACAGGGCGGTACCCAGGGCGACGATGATTTCCGGGTTTTCGGGCCGCATGATATCGTCCGGGCCCAGGCCGAGGCGCTCGGCGAAGACTTCCACCAGGCGCGGGTTGAAGGTCAACGGGCCGCCCTCGAAGATGACCGGCGCCTTGATTTCCAGGCCCTGGGCCAGGCCGCCGATAGTCTGCTTGGCAATGGCGTGGTAGGTGGACAGGGCGATATCCTCGCGCGAGACGCCCTGGTTCAGGAGCGGCTGGATATCGGTCTTGGCGAAAACGCCGCAGCGGCCGGAAATATCGTAAATGTGGCGACCCTTGCTGGCCAGGGCGTTGAAGTCGCTAACCGGCACCTTGAGCAAGCTGGCGATTTCGTCGATGAAGGCGCCGGTGCCACCAGCGCAGCTGCCGTTCATGCGCATGTCCGAGGCCATCAGCTGACCGGAAGCCTCGTCATAATGGAAGAAAATGATCTTGGCGTCCTGGCCACCCAGCTCTACCGCCACGCGAGTCTGCGGAAAGAAGTCCTTTATAGCTATGGAATTGGCCACCACTTCCTGGATGTAGTGGGCCTGAATGGCCTCGGCCAGGTTCTTGCCACCCGAGCCGCAAACCGTGGCATTAACCAGAATGCCCGGAAACAGTCCGTCGATTTCCTGCAGCAGCGACAAAAGCGTCTCGGCCTGGCGGGCGTTGTGGCGGGCGTAGCGATGGTGTAAGATTTTTTTGCTGTCCGGCTCGACCAGAACCACCTTGACGGTAGTCGATCCTACATCTATTCCTGCCCATACAACAGGTTGCTTCATTGTGCCATCCTCTTCAACTGATTGGTATTGTCGACCGGCCGCGAAACGACCGGCGGCTTCCGGCCAGGTTTAGCCTGCCACGCTCCGGGTCGAGTTCCAGCGATGATGAACAGTCTTGCCGCGCGCATGGCCGGCAGCGCCGAACCGGGCGACCTATCTACCTGCCGGCTGGCAGATAACGAATACTACCACATTACACGTTTATTTGTCATCGGCTGAGGTATTGGCTACCAAACCAAGCTAGTAAGCGAACAAGCTGGCCACGCTTGTCTGGAGCGGCAGATTTGAGTATTATTTAAAGGATATGGAGAATATTGACTAAGTAAGGATGACGGGTGATGACCAACGAGCACAGGAACAGCCGACGAAATTTGAAACGCTCGATTACCCGCTTCCTCGACCAGACCGGCCATTACTATATCCTGGACAATGTCGCCTCGATTATGCCGTCGGTCAGCAATTACTACGACAGCTTTATGTTCCGCATGTCGGCCACGCTTGACCACCCGGTCAAGGTGCAGTTAATGCAGCAAGCGCTGGAAACCGTCGCCGCCCGCTTTCCCTATTTCATGGTGGAGTTGCGCCGCGGCGCCTTCTGGTATTACATGCAGCCGCTAGCCACCGTGCCCACCCTGCAGGCCGATTCCCCCTGGCCCTGCATCGGCTTCAACGTCCACCAGCGCGGCCAGCTGATGTTCCGAGTCCGAGTAGCCGGCGCGCGCGTGGCCTGCGAATTTCACCACGTCCTGACCGACGGCACTGGCTGCCTGACCTTCCTGAAGAGCCTACTGCTGCAATACCTGCTACTGACCGGCGTCGAGTGCCCGGACTCTGGCGACATCATTCTGCCGGGTAAACAGCCCGACCCGGCCGAATTCGAGGATTCCTATCAGAAGAACCTGAAACGGGGCGTGCCGGAGGCCTTAACCCTGCCCAAAGCCTTCCACATGGCCGCGCCCAGCCTGCCATCCTACCAGTTCCGCAATATCTCAGGCCGCCTGGACCTGGCGCCGCTCCTAGACGCCGCCCGTCAACGCAAGGCCAGCCTGACCGAGCTGCTGGTAGCCGCCTTGATGCAGGCCTGGCTGCGGGAGTACGCCGCCGCCCCACCCAAAGCCCGGCGGCGCTCCGGCCACAACATTGCCATCGAAGTGCCGGTAAACATGCGCAACCACTACCAGAGCCGTACTCTGCGCAATTTCAGTTTGAATCTGATGATCTGCCTCGACGCCCGTCTAGGCGCTTGGGACTTCGACGAGCTGGTCGGCCACGTCCACCACGCCATGCGGCTGGAAAACAACGAACACCTCTTGGCCCCCCAGATCGTGCGCAACGCCGGCAGCGCCCGCAAGTTCATCGTCAAGATCATTCCCCTGTTCTTCAAGGACATCGGCTGCCAGATGCTGTACGCCGACCTGGGCTTATCGCGCATGACTAGCTCGTTCTCCAATGTCGGCGCGGTGCAGCTGCCCGCTAGCCTGCAGGAGCACGTGGAGCGTTTCGACTTTGTGCCGGCGCCGATGCGCATGGCGCGGGTCAACGCCTCGGCGCTGTCCTGGAAAGACAAGGTGTACGTCAATTTCGGCAGCCGGGTGCAAACCCGCAGCATTGAACAACGCTTTTTCTCGCAACTGGCCAGCCTTGGCGTGCCAGTGGCGATAGACCCGCTTTACGAGGAGCAATAATAATGGCCATCTGCCCTGTCTGCAATGTTGATATTGGAACCGCCCGGCGCTGTCCGCTCTGCCGGACCTGCCTGGATGAAGACGGCGCCGCGGTCGTACCGGTAGTCGCGCCGCCGCCCGCCGAACTGGACAGCAACCAGCGCCGCCAGCGTAACATCATCATCATAGAAGTAATCTCGGTTTCCATGGCCATCGTGGCCGGCACGGTTATCGCCGCCAACCTGGTCTTGGCCAGGCGCCTGGACTGGTCGCTCTATATCCTGACCGCGCTGGGCTTCCTCTGGCCCTTGGTTTGCCTGCCTCTGCTCTTTCCGCGCCGCTTGGCGGTAGTGCTGCCGCTCCTGACGCTGACGCCCCTGGGGTTTCTGCTCTTGCTGGACCTCTTAAAGCCACCGCTGGTTTGGTTCGTACCGCTGGCCCTGCCCATCCTGCTGTCGATCGAGGTATTCGGCGGCTTGGCCAGCCTAGCCACCGCCCTAACCAAGCGGCGCGGCTTGAATGTCATCGCCTACGCGCTGATGGCCGCCGCCGGCGTCTGCATCGCCGTCGAATCGGCCCTGGCCTGGTTCCTGCACCAACCCTGGCGGCTAGCCTGGTCGTCGGTCGTAGCCTTCGCCGCCATCCCGGTGGCCGGCTTCCTGATCTACTTCCACCACCGGATAGCCAAGACCACCACCTTGCGCAAGCTTTTCCATCTGTAAAAAAGGTGGCGGCTTGCAGGCCGGCGGCGGCTGGCTTATGCTGGTAGTATGGGTCTACGCTTCCCGCTGGCGGCGGTCGAATTTCGTCAAGTACCGATCGACGGCCACCGCAGCGCCGTCATCGCCATCCACCAAGGACTGCTCCATCAGCTCGAAACGCTTGAACTGGAACTACTGCAAGCCCTGATCCGACCGGCCGGCGACCTGGACGAACTAGCCGACCGCCTGCGGGCCCGCCGTTGGGACGACGACGGCCTGACCGATTTACCGAGCCTCTGCGCCGGCCTGGTGGCGTGCGGCCTGCTGGTGGAAACGGCCAGGGCGGTAGAAACCTGGCTCGGCGCCAATCCGACCATTCCCCCGCCTGCCGACCCGCCCCCGCCGCTGTCCGCCCTGAGCTGGATGACGCGCGACCGCCCCGAGGCCATCGCCCGCGCCCTGACCGCCTGGCAGGCCTGTGTCCTAGCCGCCGGGCTGCCGCCGCCGGACTGCGTTATCAGTGATGATTCCGTTACCGACCCGGCCGCCACCCGCCGCGTGGCCCTGGGCTTTGCCAGCCAGTACCCCGGGCGCAGTTACTATCTGAGCCGCGCCTGGCGGCAGGACTTCGCGGCCGCCTTAGGCGCCGACAGCGCCGAGCCGGCGGCGGCGGCTTTCGCCTTCGGGCTGTCTGGCATGTTGCCGGCCGGCACCTACGGCGCCAACGCCAACTGCCTGCTCCTAGCCCTAGGCGGGCGGCTGTTCGCCATGAGCGACGACGACATCCTGCCGGAATTCCGCCACCGGGTCGACGCCCGCGACGGCCTGGCCTTCCAGTCGGCCCCCGACCCCTCGGTCATCCAGCCGCTGGCCGACCAAGCCGAGCTGGCCGGCTGCGGCGTGGCCGCTACCCGGCCGGCCTTCCATGCCCACCAGGCCTATCTAGGTCGGCCGCTGCGCGAACTGCTGACCAGCGCCGGCCGGTTGGATCTGACCGGGCTAAGGCCGCACTCCCTGACCCGGGCCGCGGCGGCCGAGGCGCGGGTAGTCGCCCTGTGCTTCCATTATTGGGGCGACAGCGGCATGAACCAGGCGCGCTACCTGATCAGCGGCCGGCGCCAACTGGACGACCCGGAATTCGACGAGGCGCGCTACTTGGTCCTGCGCCGCTCCAAGCTGGTTTTCCGGGCGCCGCGTACCGACACTATCGGCGGCAACGCCATGCTCAACGGCCACCTCTGCCTGGACGCCCGCCACCGGCTGCCGCCTTTCAGCCCGTCGGGGCGCAACCTGGATGGCCTGTGGGGCTATTGCCTGGCCACCCTGCAACCGGATCACTTCATGCTCTACCCGCTTGAAGCCATCCACCACGCCCCGCTGGAGGCGCGCCAGGCTACCGACCCGCGCGACTATGGCTGGCACCCGGAAATGAATAGCCTCCTCAGCTGGGCACTGCAGGATTATCTGGGCAATTACGCGCCTTTATCCGATCCCTACGCCAGCTTGGGCACCTTTCTAAGGGATCTGGGCGGACGCCCCCAACCGGAATTGCGCGCCTACCTCCTGGAATTGGCCAGCCGTCTGCTGTTTTCCACCCTGGACAAGCTGGCCGGCGAGCGCCGAACCTGGCGCGGCCTACCCCGGGCCTGGGCGGCGGACATCGAGGCCAACATCGATAGCCTGGAAGCGGCCCTGACCGCCCCGACCCTAGGCCTGCCAGCGGAGTTGAAGGCCGACCCGGCGGCGGTCGGCCCCTATTTCCGCGCCTTTGGCGGCCTGCTGACGGCCTGGCCGCAGCTGGTGGCCAGCGCCGCCCAGTTGGCGCCGGACTGGCTGGAACGAACGCTGGTGAAGAAATAAAAGCAGCCAGGCCGGCGGTGAACCGGGCTGGCTGCTCAGGCGAACGCTCGTAGCCGCGTCGTCAGAATATCACATAGGCAATATCCAAAACAAAGTCGCCGCCGCTGCCGGATTCCAACTCCACCTTCAGGTAATACGTTCCGGCGGACAGATCGGGCGTAGAGCTGAAATTCAAGCCGACGCCTCCATCCGTCAAACTGAGAGAGGACAAGCTTGCGCTGTCGCGCAAGCTAGCCTTGGTGTCAAGCGACCCACTGGAAACAATTGTATAATATCCGGTTGTAGTCACCGTGAAGCTTAACCACAAGCCGGCACCGCCCAGAGTACCATTATATTGCCAGGGCGGCCCGCCCACCAGTTCGGTGAAGGTCGAGGAATCCACGAACGCCCCGCCGATGGTCAGCGCCTGGTCGGGCATGCGCAGGTAGGTGCCGGTCTCGAAAACCGCGTAAGCGCTGCCGGCCGAAGAAAGCCACTGATCGAAAAAATAACCGTTCGCCGGTACGGCCACCAAATTGATATTCTCGCCTTCGATGAAGGCATGGTCCGCGTCACCGGGATAATCAGCGAAGGCGACGCTGCCGCCGGCCACTTGCTGCAGGCTGGCCTGGTTGGCATTGTGGCTCCGCCAACTATCAGCCACCGTCAGTATGGTGGTCTTGGATTCGATGACGTTGAGCTGGCCGTCGACAAGCTCCAGGCGCAGGATATAATCGCCGGCGGCTATGCTGCCGCTCAGGTCAACCAGGCTCAAGTCGTTTACCACGGTTACGCTGAGTATCCCGCTGGCGCTATAATCCACCAGGCTGAAGGCACCGCTACCGTCCGGCAGCAGCGTTTTGGGCTCGCCGATTTCCGGCCAAACATTCAGCGAAATAGAGGCGCTCAGCGGCGCCGTGCTGGCCAGGTATCGGAACTCAAACTCGCCCAGGCCGCCGGCCAGGGTAGGCGCCAGATCCAGGCTGACCTGATTAAGTCCGGGCACCACGCTGACCACTTTCTGGCCGGCGCCGAAAACGGTGCCATCGGCCTTGAAAGCCTGCACCAACAGATTCCAGTCACCAGTCGGCACCTCCAGGGTTTCCGACAGGCTGACACTGGACTCCAGCAGTACCGCGCTGCCCAAGCTGGCATCCAGCGGCGTCAGTTCCAGGCGGTAGTGGTGGGCTTGAGCCAGGCGCGGGCCGATGCCGCGGGCGGCGGCGGCCGGCAGGCTGACTTGGAGCTGGCCATAGCCCGTCGGCAGGCTGCCCGGGCAAGCGGATAGCAACAGAGCGGCGGCCAAACAGACGGCAGCCACCAACCACTTCATCGCGTTAGGCGCTTTCATACGCCACCTCCCCAGCCGCTGCCGCTGGCGTCGTAGGTATCGGTGGACCAGTAGTTACCGTCCTCGTCTTCCACCACCACCGTAACCCGGCGCACATTGGAGCTATAGATGGCGTCCAAAGACACCGCCAAAGCGTAGGGTTGGCCAGCCGGCACCTCGCCTTCAAAGGGAGTATAAAGCACACCATCAAAAAACCAGGTGTAGCTCAGGAAGCCGGCGGTGGCCGTGAAGGTGATGATGTTGCTAACATTGACCCAATCCAGGCTCAGCTCCGGCTCTAGCACCCCGAAGACGATCTGGAAGCTGTTGGCGGCCTGCATGACGATATGCAAGTTATTCTGCCCAGCCGCGATGACGGTACTACCCTCACCCCAGGCCAAGAACGCGCCAGCGCCGTCCAAGGCACTGATCCGGAAGGTCCAAGCGCCCACCGCCAGCCCTTCGATAACCACCTGGGTCTCGCCAAGCGCGATAGCTTGGTTGTGGGTCGCGCCTTGCGGACCACTGCCCTGAATCGACCAGCTGGCCATCGTCCGATAGCCGCCCAAGGCGCGTGGCAGGTTGAGATTCATGGAGCCGGCGAGGCCGGGACTGAAGGGATTGGAGCAGGCCAGCGCCAGAAAGGCCGCAGCGACCATTAAAAAGAGACGACCCAGGCGCCACCACAGCGCTAGGCGTCCAGAAAACGGGTAAGTCATGGTATGCCTCCCCTGGTATGAAGATAATATACCACCAAACAAGGAGGAATTATATAGCCGCTCAGTTTTTTTTCACCATCGGATAAAAAACAGGACGGACGGCCAGTCGACACCGTCCACCCGCTAGATTCTAGTCGGTGTCAGTCGTCTTGCATGCCGGGGTAAATGTCGGCTCGTTTCAGGCTGATAGTTATCTGGTAGCGATTGGAGCGCCGGTCGATGCTGACCCGCAGGATCACCAGACCCAGCGTCCGCTCCAGCTCTACTAGGCCGCCGGCCCGGGAGGCCAAACTCAGGGACAGGCTCTGGCCCCCAACCTCGAGGCTCGGCGCCAGGCTTAGGCCACCAGCCGCGTTGGTTGGATTGAGCAACAAACGCACGACCACTGGATTGCCGGCGCGATCCAGGAAGTTGAGCTCCCGCGCTTGGGCGAAGCGGCCACTGTTAGCCTCGGACCAGACGATGGTTTCCTCCAACAGCACTTGCAGGCGCAGCAATTGCGAATTGAAGTCCCGGGTCGGATCGCGCAATACTACCCGCCCGCCTGAGGGCACCTCGAACTCGGTCTGCCAGTCGCCGAAGCTTAGCTCCGGCATGGTGACTACGCCAAAACCGCTGCCCAGGTGCACCCGCAGGCTGTGACGGCCGGCCGGTAAGGCGTCTACGATGAAGGGAATTTCGGAAGAGCCAGTGGTGTAGCCGGCAAACTCGCCGTCCAGGTAAATTTCGCCGCGCACCAGGATAGAGTGCAGCGCTAGGCTGCCGGGCGCCAGCTCGAGCTGCCGGACAATGGAGCGCTCGCCGGAAGCGCCGGCAAAATTTGGCCGGCTGCCGGTCAGGAATAACGCCAGGCTCTCGGCGGCCCGGTGGACGGCATTCTCGTCACCGCCCCGTTCGCGGAAGGCCGCCGACTGGCCGCTGGCCACGTTAACCACCCGCAGCGTCAGCATAACCTCGCTTTCCAGGCCGACGAACTCGGCCCAGGCCAGGAAGTCGGCGCCCAGGAGCTGGCCGAAACGGCGGCTGCCCTCGGCGTCGTCCATCAGGCCGGACAGCTGCAGTTCTTGCTCGCGCAGGACGCGGTCCAGACTGTTGCGGTCCAGCAGCGTCACCCCCGGCGAACGCGTCAGATCGAAAAGCAGCAGACCCTGGATGGCGCCGCCGAGGTACTCGGTTTGGGCATCGCCACCCAGATTGTTGACAGCCAGGAAAGCCACCTTTACCGGCGCGGCGGTGGCGGTGGCGGTGGCCGGCGCTTGGGCCGGCAGGCTAGCGACCAGGCAAGCCGCCAGACAAACAAACAGGAGCTTACGTTTCATGGTACAGGAGTATACGACGCTTGCCGCCGATCGACAAGCCGGCGACCAGGCGGCCTAGTCGCCCAGTCACCCTAGCCGGCGCGATGCTCCACGAACTGGACCTTCAGCCCATCCGGGTCCAACACATACAGGAAGCGGATGCCCGGGTTGGGTTGGAAAGGGCCGGAGTGGACGGCTATCCCTTTGGCGGCCAGCAGCGGCAGAAGACGCTCCAGCGAGTCGACCGCGAAACCGAGCGAGATGTTCTGCCCAAAGGCCACAGCCGGCGCCTGCCGGTTCCAAATTAGCTCGACCTGAGTCTCGCCCTCGCCCAGGAAGACTATTTCCAGGTCCGGACTGACCGACATGCGCCGCGCCTCCTTAAGCCCGACAAGATCCCGGTAAAAAGCCGCCGAGATCGCCAAATCGCGCACTGTCAGGGTAACCCAACAAAATTTCATGTCAACCTCCAGCAAAAAAGGCGCCCCCCAAGGGCCGCCTTTTTAATTCATGAGCGCGCTACGCGGCTTACTGGCGAACCACGATCAGCTTATAGCTGCCGTCACCGAAGATTTCGCTGCCCAGTTGGTTCAGCTTGATGAAATAGGTGCCGGGATTGAGAGTCATCACCAGATTGGAGTCCAGCCCGATGCTGCCGCCGTCGTCGTCGCTCCCCACTTGGTTCTGGCGCGAGTCGTACAGTTCGACGTAGGTGTCCATGTCTTCGTTGGTGATACCGAAGGCCCGGATACTGTAGGTGCCGGCTTGGGTAATAGTCAGGCGCACCCAGTCGACGTCGTTGGCGTTGTTGAAGCTGCGCTGCTGGCCTTCAGCGCCGATGGTGACGGGCTTGGCCTGGGCAACGGCGTTGTCCGGCTCGTAGGCGTCCGGGCGCGGCGGGACCACGAAGCGAACCATCAAGCCGTAGGTGCCTTGGTCACCGGCGTAGTTACCGACGCTAAAAGTATAGTCGCCAGCCTGCAGGAAAATCTGGATCATGGCGTTAGTGTCCATGGCGTCGTCATTTTCGGCCAACTGGTTGAAGCCGGCGTCAAACAAAGCCATGATGGTATCCATGCCGCCTTCGGTGCTGATGTTGACGTTACGACCGCCCTGCGGAACGGTAATGGCATACCAGTCGACGTCCTCGCCGGCATGGAAACTAGCGTCGAAGTAGGTCTCGTCGCCGGCCAACGGCAGCAGGGTGGCCGACTCCTGGTCGTCGTTCGGCTCAAAGGCGTCAGACTCCAGGCCTTCAACAAATTCGAAAGAAAGCGTATAGCTGCCAATGCGCTCGTCGTAGTTGCCTACCCGGAGGAAATAATCGCCCGGCGGCAGCGCGACGTTGATCTCGGCATTGAGGCCATTGCCTGACGAATCGTCGTCCGAGGCCAAAGTAACGCCATCCAGATCGGCCAACTCCATCACGGTGTCGCTATCGCCAGCGGTGTAGATGCGGATATTGGGCAAGGCACCCTGGGGCACGCTGATGCGGTACCAGTCGGCGTCACCGCCAACGTGGAAATTGACATCGAAGGAACTGCCATTCGGGTCGATACTCAGCGGCTTGGCCGCCTTGGTATCGTCATTTGGCTCGTAGGCGTCGGGGGCCGGCGGGGCACTGAACTCGACGGTCAGGCTATAGCTGCCGATGGCGCCCTGGAAGGTGCCGACGTGCAACAGGTAGTCGCCACCGGACAGGACCTGCTCCAGGTGGGCGTTGAGGTTGCCCATGAAGTCGTCGGCTTCGGCCAGGGTACTGCCGGAGCGATCCATCAGGGCCAAGGTGGTATCGAGCTCGCCGTCGGTGTAGATGGTGACCATCTTGCTGCCGGCCGGAACGGTAATACGATACCAATCCTGGTCAGCGGTATTATGGAAAGTGGCGTTAAAATTGCCGCCGGCAGCGCTCAGGCTCAGCCGGCGGGCGGCCTGCTGGGTCTCGTTGGGCTCAAAGGCGTCGCTGCGGGCAGTTTGCGCCCAGACTGTCAGGCCGACCAGAATCAAGCCAACCACCAGAATCAGGCGCCGCGTGGAACGAATATGCATAAATGCTCCTTTCGAATGGGAAAACAGCCGCCGCCATCGCGCCGAAAAGGCGCATAACGGGGCGCGTAGTATGACTCAAAGCATAATCCATCGTCCAGCCGTTTTCCAGCCGGAAAGCCAAAAAAGACGAAGTTATGGCCGGCTTTTACTGCCGGCTGAAGACCAGACGATAGCTTCCGTCGCCAGCCAGCTCGTCGGCTACCTGGCGGACCAACAGCCAGTAAGTGCCACTCGCCAGCTCGATGGTCAATTCGGCGTCCAGGCCTTCGCCGGAGTCGTCGTCCTCGGCCAGGAGGCGGCGCGCCTCGTCGTACAGTTCCAGGTACGTGTCCGGCTGACGGCCGGACTGACTGATGGCTTGCAGACGATAGCGGCCGGCCGGCGTCACCACCAGCTTGACCCAATCGACATCGTCGGTGGCGTGGATGCTGCGCAGCTGGCCAGCCGGACCGGGCTGAAGAGCGACGGCGGCGGCGTTCGCCTGGTTGTCCGGCTCGAAGGCGTCGGGGCTGGGCAAGGCTCCCAGGCGCGCCACCAGACGGTAGCTGCCCAGGGCTCCGGTATAGTTGCCGACGGCCACCCGGTATTCGCCAGCCGGCAGATTGCGGCGGATGGCGGCGTTCAGGCCGTCGCTGTCGTCGTTCTCGGCCACCAGGCGGCCGTCGGCGTCGTAGAGCGCCAGGGTGGTATCCAGATTACCCTCGGTAGCCAGTTCCAGGGCGCGGCCGCCGGCCGGCACGTCCAGCCGGTACCAGTCGCGATCCTGGGGATTGTGGAAGGTGGCGGGAGCCGCCAACAGGCCGGCCGCGAGGTCCAGGCGGGCAGCGGCGGCGCGATCCTCGTTGGGCTCGTGGGCGTCGGCCGATGGCGGCACGCTCAGGCGGAGGCGCAGGTTGTAGCTGCCGCTGCCGCCGCGGTTGGCGGACACGCGCACCAGGTAATCGCCACCGGGCAGGATGAGGCCGATGGCCGCGTTGCGGTCGCCGCCGTTGTCATCGTTTTCGGCCATGGCCTGACCATCGGCGCGCAGCAGGACCAGCGCGGTGTCCAGGTCGCCGCCGGTCTGGATGACCGTCTGACGGCTGGCGCCCGGAATGGTGAAGCGGAACCAGTCGACATCGCCGGCGGCGTGGATGGTCAGATTGAAGCTGGCGCCAGCCGGGTCCAGGGTCAGCGGCCGGGCCGCCGCGCGCTCCTCGTTAGGCTCCATGACGTCCAGGCGGACGGACTGAGCGCCGAGCGACAAGGCGACCAAAACCAGGCAGGCCAGGGCAAACAAACGGCGGAAAAACAAAACGGGCATGGCAAACTCCTCGCGTGGAATGTCGCCACTATACACCCGCCGGCCGCTTGCGGCAAGCCGGGCGATGAGTCAATAGCGAGGGCGGGAAGGGTAATTCGGCTGGCAGGTCCCCGGACGCCTCGCCGGCAGCTCCGTCCCGTTGCCGGGCCGCGCCTGTCTGACGCTTGGCCAGCCCGCCAGTCGCAACGCCACGCCAGCCAACGAGTACCTTAAAATTAATTTACTTAATGCCGATTCGGAACTATTTTATCACAGCTCGCCGAGCGAAGCATGGCCGCATACAGAGGGACAGTCCCCAAATCGCAGGCTAGCGGGCGCTTTAACAGGGTGTTGAAAAACGCGGATGCGGCTTTTCAACACTTCAAAAGCCGGTACAATTACGCAGCATAGCGCAAGCTATGCGAGGAATTGTTAAGGTTGTTGAGAAAGCAA
>Ga0209728_1001304_pt1 | contig 15756 bp, 33 predicted proteins | sample RifGroD1_FD_183997 | JGI IMG/M metagenome (GOLD analysis project Ga0209728, IMG submission 183997) | Groundwater microbial communities from Rifle, Colorado, USA - Groundwater D1 (SPAdes) (version 2) | ecosystem: Environmental > Aquatic > Deep subsurface > Groundwater | place: Rifle, Colorado... | reverse complement strand
GATGGGATCATATTCCGATTCATGAAACTCTCGAAACCACTCTCTCCCCTTAAACAAAAGACTCACACGGCCCATGTAGTTCTAAAGCATTGCCCAATATGGTAGAATAGCCTTGAGTAGTTTCTTTTCCATCCGGGGCCTCTGTTTGCAGCAGGGCCCCTTCTTTTTGCCCAATTTCCTTCTTAATCACAAGATTAATCAAAGTCTCCTGATCCACGTCTATCGAAAAATACTCCGAAATAACACCATCCTCGACACTAATCCCTGCCTTGCCTCGATATTCCATCTCGGGGAAGATAGCATTTAGTAAGGCATCTATCTCGTTCCAACTTGCATTGACCTTGGATATGATCGTTACGCGTCTTAATGAGTTGGAATGACCGTCGATTGACCATTGCTCGATGAGTGGACTATCTTCTAGGTCTTGGATGGCAGATAGTTCATCTTCGGTTAGTTTTCTCATGTTGGTTGCTCCTTTCTGCCCAATTCAAACAGTCCATTCTCGAGAACACCGGGTTAAACGGCTCTCCAACTCTCCCCTGGCCAACATAATCAACCACTACAGCCGACATCCTGCCATCTTCCTTATCCTCGCCGCGAACAGTATTACCACACCGCATTAACTCGGTAAAATCAGCCTTATTGCGCTTGATGCGCTCCTCGATAACCTTCTTTTCCTGCTCGATTTTGTAGGCTTGGATTTCTCGATTGATCCAAGTTTTGATATATTTAACGATTTTCTTTAACATCCCAACACCCTCCTCTTCCGCTTATTCCTTGGACGCTCACGCTTTGCCACAATATGCACATTCTCCCGCCTAGAACATTCTCCTTGACAAAATGGGAACATTAGATTCGTGAATAAAACTCCTTCTGTGCTAATTTCCCAAGTTCTACCGCATGGGCAGGTTATCTTGACTTCACCGTCAGGCAGGTTGACTTCTTTTCCACATAAACAAGTTTGGTTTTGCTGTTTGGTCATTTGGCATCCCTCCTACTTAATCAACCGTGATGTGAAAACTTTCAACTGACCTTCAGTTAACTGCACCGACTTCAGGACATCCTTAAAGCCTGGTACAGACTTCGAGTTGATGCGTTGGGCCTCTTGATACTTGAGTCTTCTGGCTTGGTCTTTACGCAATAGACTTGCTCCTTTCAAGCGGTGGATAATGATCACTCCCTTACTTCAATCCCACCCGTATTTTTCACCGTCAGCAATCATAGCTATCTCTCTGTATATCCTTTCTGGAATATCGTTCTTTTCCCACATTGCCACGAACTCATCCACTGTATCTAGGTAATTAGAAAAGTCGTATTTTATCGTTGGTTGAGAACCGTATGTGTAACCTTTTATTTGCTGGTGATGACCTCGTATCTGAATACCGCGTGCGCCAACATTACAGAAATCAATACCTGTAAAATTGGGGAATTTTACTAATCTTTCGGTTATTGCGTTTTCAATGTACTTTAATTCCTCTAGATGATCGACGAGCATTTCTTCCCCCATGTACGGCTTATGCTTAAATGTCCCTAGGTATAAGTTCTTTAAGTAATCAAACCTAACTTGGGCCTCCGGTTCGCTACCGAATAAATTTTTTTCATGGAAACTTTGGGACCAGTCGCCTAATTCTCCGTTTCTAAAAAACCTAATCATTTGATAGTGGTTACTTAGGGCGCAAGCCTTGAGGGCAGACGCGTCAGTATCTACATACCAAAAGTTTTTTCCTTCGCTTTCTGCTACTCTTTTTTGCCAATCTTCAATCTTAACTTTCCACTCACAATTCGGTTCATGTTGGTTTCTTAGTTTTCTACCATTCGTAACTTGTGTTCCGCAGTATTTACATTTAGGCATTTAATCAATCTCCTTTCTTAATAAGCACTCCTCTTTCCAATCAAACTCCGCATTTGAGCAAACAACCTAGCCATGGGGTTGCCCGAGCTACCGAGATAAGAAATAACCTTATTCAGAGTCTCGCGCTTCTCCCTGCGCGTTTCCTTCTTGCCACCCCAAACGAACTTTTGCACATGATGCGGTTGGGTTGATTCGATGTACTCCCGATAGGATAGGCCACGGGATTTAGCGGCTTGACTGATTTGGTTGGATGGATTGTTAGTTTTCAATTTGATTCACTCGCTTTCTTCGGATTCTTCGTTTTCATTGATAACTTCACTCAAGTCAATCTGTTCCTTAGCTAATTCGATAGCCAGTTTATAGGTCTTTTCGTGCTTTGTTCCATCATGAGTTTTGCTGACTGCTTCCTCAAAGTCATCAATGCTTCCAAGAAAGCAGCCACATACTACATGGATTTGATTCGTCTTAACTCGGAAAAATGTCGTGAACCCATTTCGTGATCCAATAACCCCGAGTTGGAATAGATGGGTAGGTTTTTTAACCCAAGCATCGCCAGACACCTGAGCATTGCCATACACCTGAGCATTGCCATACACCCGAGCATTGCCAGACACCCAAGCATCGCCATACACCCAAGCATCGCCAGACACCCGAGCATTGCCAGACACCCGAGCATCGCCATACACCCAAGCATCGCCAGACACCCGAGCATTGCCAGACACCCAAGCATCGCCATACACCTGAGTATTGCCATACACCTGAGCATTGCCAGACACCCGAGCATCGCCATACACCCAAGCATCGCCAGACACCCGAGCATTGCCAGACACCCAAGCATTGCCAGACTGGTCAACATTATCTTCCCTCTCGACATATCCGCCAAGTTCACCGGATTCCACGTTACTGAATTCGATAAGGGCCTTGATCCTAAAGAGTTTCTTGCCTAAAAAGGTCACGAACCCACTGGTTAATTCAAATTTCTTTTGCATTTGATTCACTCCTTACTTCTCTTCAAAATGTTCACACTTTTCGCAAGTGTATTTATCCGTCATGTATCCATCGCTAAACATGTGTTTATTTGGGCAAGCTTCCCCGACTAACACTATTACCGTTAATGGTTCGATAGCGTGCGTACACGTTCGACACTTCTTGTACTTACCGCGATACTTGGTCACGCTCACCCCTCCCATCTCGTTAAAATCCTATGGCTAATCTCTGCCACTCGGATAACATATGCTAGGTTTGTCCTACGCTTGAACCCAATGTTGTTGACGCGTATGTCAGTCGTGGTTAGGTCCATGAGGTGTTCGAATTGGGTGTGGTTAGTGGGCCGGTGGTTTGTTCGAGGATGGATTTTAGCATGTTGGGATCTCACTTTCATTTGATTTGGCTTGTCCTGCTACATCCTAGAATGGTGCTTTTGGCGGCAAACTTCTGAATGATTCTGGAAAATAAGTTTGCATGAAATAAGTTCGGAGTATTTTCTTGCGCTCTGTGAAGTTTGGTACGGCCACTACTAGTCCAACGTCGAATTGTTGCATTTTTCTCATTGCTTCCGCCTGAAAAGGTGTTAAGTATGGTCTGATGGAATCCCCTTTATCCAAACCGTGTTTCTTGCGAAATTCCTTAGCCTTCATACCTAGAATTATTTGGTTGAACATATCGGCCTCATTTGCGTAGTGAAAGAACTTTGGTTCATCGTGCATCGACTTAATTGCATCGGTGAGTTCTGGATATTCGAGTCTTGCAATATTAAGATCCTTTAGGGCTTTTTCCATTTCGTTAAAGCGATTGATATAGGCCTCTTTGAATTGCGCCGCTTTCTTTCCTGTGAAACCCATTACGATAAAAGCGAAACCATCCTTAGTGAGTAGGACTTCTGGTTGCTTTTTACCCCTTGAATCCTTATAAGTTGACTGCTTGAAATTAAGCCGTGAGAATTCGGTGCTACATTCGCAATTTTCAATTGCAGCCAGGACATTCTTGTGTTCTTTATTAAAAACATCTGCTACAAATCTACTACTCACTATTACTGAACCATCGTGAGCATTTACCCCTAAATCAACTTCGACATGAACGGTTATTAATTTACTCATGCTTGTCCTCCCTATTTATTACACTGCTCTCAATATTGACCCGTAAGAACTCCAAGTCCTGTATCTGCTTCTTTAGGGTTGAAATCTTTTCACCGATCATTGCATTAATAAGAAATGCCGAACTTGCTTTATAGGTTAATGAGTGATTGTTCAATACTTGATGAACGAACTGCCGGCTTACTCCGAATTTTTCAGCAATACTTCCGCCATTGAACCCAGTCAGTCGTTTGAACTCATCCACTAATGTCTTCTCGATTTCCTCCACCTCCTTGACGAAACGATTCCAAAACATACTTTTTTTAAGACTTTTTTGCAAATTTGTCATAATACCCTATTGACCAAGCTATTGCTTTGGTGGTATATTAGACACAGTTAAACAAGAGCGTAGCAAATAAGCCCCTTGGACTACGGGAAGGTTTGATGCAGCCACTGGAAATGGCTGAATCGTTCTGTGGTGGGACGAAAAATTACTCAGAGCAATGTTGCTCAAGTGCGGGGCATATTCTCGTTCCTACAATCTGGTAAATTGTTGGTATGGGAGTATGCCAAGTCGGTACAATTTCAATCTTCCTCTTTTTGCCTGGTAAGCATTAAGAGGTTGTTTGAAGTTGAAAAGCTTTTTGATAATAAGAATAAAATAATGTGCTAGGTTTGGTATCCTAGCATTTACTTTATTCTCGCCTATTTCCCCAATGAAGCGATTTTTCATTATTCCTCCTTAAACAAATCTGCCATACTGCATCCGAGGACCTTAGCCAACTTCCCCAAGAACTTAACTGTTGGCATCTTCTTTCCTCTGATCGTGTCGCTAATTGGAGGGTTAGACACTCCTGCTAGTCTTGCTAACTCAAACTGCTTTAGGCCCCGTTGATCCATATACTTCTTTACGTTCTTTCCGACCACAGAAGTCTCTAATGTTTGCATATCTATAATTCACCACCTATTTATTCTCCGCAAGCGAACTTCCTGTTAAAAATATGGGATGTTTGCTTGTCCATAGTTACATTGTATTCGCTCGTAGAGAATTAGTCAATAGATATTCTACTATAAATAAGAATAGTTTATGACCATTTTGTTTAAAGAAATTTATTGGTTATACTACTAGTGTTAATAAGGGGGTGATTGAAATAAATATCGGGGAAAAGATAAGGTATGTAAGAGATATTAGAGGATACTCTCTTACTAAGCTTTCTGAGTTGAGTAATGTTTCACTTCCCTATTTAAGTGAAATAGAGAGCGGGAAGAAGACCCCTTCGAATAAAGCGTTAACGAAAATAGCCAAAGCCCTGAATGCTAACACCTGGTTCTTCATGGATGATAACGCCTTGAGTTTTGAGGAAATGATAAAGCTATCAGATTACGAGCCGCCGGAGGATATTGTTGAATTCTTCGCTACACGCGAAAGCCTACCTTACGCTATACTCGCCCGCGAATTACATGACGAGAAGGTTGATCCCATCTTCCTTCGCGAACTCCTAGAGTCAATAAAGAAAATGAAGTCAAAATAATGTCAAGATTAGTGAATATTTTGCATAAATAAAGCATGTATTCACTTTTTTATGCCTATTTTTAAATATGCTGTGATATGAAGTCGATAATCTGTCTTATTGCACCCCCTTAATTAATTACCCCTATGCTGTATCATAAATATAACGCTATAGGAAAGGAAGTTTTGATGTTGTGGTTGTTGCAAAAGATTTGGGGGGATATTTCAATTATGTAGTCGTTGATGAGGATTTGGTATTAGTAGATCCTGGGTACATGCAGGAGTACATGGAGAGTCACCCAGAAAAACAATCATTCTTTAAGAGAAGGCCTATGCTATACAAACTTATCAAGATAGCTGGCTGTATTTATGCTGTAGGCGTAGTAGCTCACATTATTCTATGAGTCTTGAAGGAATGAGTGGTTAACCTGTCGAATTAGGAAGACAAGGGAAAGCCCCCTGAACGCATCCGACCAAAGATTTCGTTCAAGGGGCCAACGGGAGAAACTTTTATGTTGTTACAGATAATGTACCATAAATATGAACCTCCTGTCCATTCCCAATTTTATAGACAGGAGTTTTTTTAATGCAAGAGAAAAGACAGAAGACTATTTTACGCAAAAACAAAGATAGAGAAAACCCTTACGTAATGATCGCCAAGGATATTATGCAGGAAGAAGGATTAAGTTTTAAGGCTAGAGGGATAATGGCCTATCTACTAAGCTTACCGGATGATTGGGTTCTCCATATGAGCGAACTAGAAAAAAGATCAAAGAAAGATGGTCGGGAAAAGATAGCTAGTGGAATTAAGGAGTTAATTGAATTTGGATACATAACCAGAATACAGGAAAGGAGCGAATCCGGGAAGTGGGGGACCATGGTTTATCTCATTAACGAGATACCAAACCCAATGGAACCAACTACTCCGACCGCAAACGGCTTTCCCGCAAACGGTTTACCCGTAAACGAAAAAACCGCAGCTACTAATACACATACTACTAATACAAATTTAACTAAAAAAATTAATAATAAAAAGGATTCAACGAAGAAGGATGACAGAAAATCCAAGTATGAGAAGTTTTATCTATAGGGGGAATTAGTCATGTATTTAACTCTCAAACAATGTGCAGAACTAGCAGAAAACATGAATGTTAGTACAGCGAGATATTACAAAGATTCTTATTTTGAATATTTTGACACAAATGGAGAAGGTAAGACCACGAAATTCGAGGAACACAGCACTATCGAGCTATTGAAGTTAATCAAGTCAGCTTATGTCAAAAAGCTGGATCATGATCAGATAGTCGAACTATTGAACGTTCACCGGGGGTTTATTCCCTCTAATTCCGTTGTTCAGGCTTCAGACAATAACACCGAGATAACGCAACAAGAAGATTTAGCACTGAATATTCGCCATATTTTATTCGAAGAACTAGCTAAGCAGAACCGCATTATCCTCCAACTACAAGATGAGCTTGAGGATATGAAGGCGGAATTTAAGGAAGGGCTTGCAGGACTCTATGAGAAGGTCGAGAATGGACATAGGGACGCAGAATCCAGGGACCTCGAGGTAATGCAGAAGCTCAATGATATTAAGTTAATACAACAGCAGCGCAATAAGCCGTGGTGGCGTAAACTATTCGGCAAATAACCGTCATATTTTCAATATAACTCCCATAAATATATATCAACATGATATAAAGGAGGACATTTCATGGAAAAGAAAAAGAAGCCAGCACTGATCCACTTCTCCGCCCCACTCTTAAAGGATTTAGACGCTTATGCAAAAGGTTGCGGTATAAGTAGGAACGCAGCAGTTAATTTAGCTTGTTCAGAATTGTTGGGTGAAACGGAACGATTGAGGGAAGAGGCAGACCGATTAAGGTCACTTGTGATAAAGTTAGCAATGTCCGACAAGGTGACATTATGACCTGGATTACATTAGCGATTGTATTCGGTCCGCTCTTATTCATTTTCATGCTGCCTGAACATCATGAGGCTGTTCCGGTTTTTCAACCTAAGAGGCGCAAGAAGGGTTACAGGATTAGGCGAACGTTATAGCAACATGATATAACCCATCGTTCGGATAGCCTCCCTCAAGCTCTTATGAATTGTGCAAAATAGGGCATATTGGGCAGGGATAAGTTGAGTGGGGGAGAGTGGGGGAGCTAAATATCCGAACGATAGGTTGTGAAATAGATAATACCCTCCGAGTTGGAGGGTATTTGGTTGTGCTACTTATTATTCCATTTTTTCTTTTGACTAATCATTAGGTATCCTTGGTAAATTGGTTGAATAAGAATCGCTCCAATTATGACAATATAGAATATTATTAAGCCAATCTTTTCCTTGGCTCCATCGCAATCTTCCCAATCCGGAATCCAGTCGCTACCTATCATTTTCCATACCTCCTACAATATCAGCTTTCAGCATTCAAAGAATTGAGCCCGCAAGTCGGACACTTGCTATCCGAACCACCTTCTCCATCGAACATAAAATATCCACCATGCACATTAATCCTAAATACAGCATCCCTCTGTTCCATGTAACCAGTTTCGTAGTCGCAATTATCACAGGATATAGATGTCTTAATTCTGCCTTGTTCAATTATTTCCAAATTAGATATGTTGTTAAATTTTCTCTCGTTGTTCCATTGCTCTGCAGCCTTATATTCCTGCACACGATTATTCCAATCCTCTGCCGCCAATTGTTCAGTATTTTTCCAATCTCCACAAGAAGCGTGAACACCGCAAAAATACTTCATGCTTTGATATTTAGGCTCTAACGAACTTAAATTTGGTTGATTGCCACATTCTGGGCAAGGTAGTAAATCGCTCATCCCTCTTCATCCCCCTACAATATTTCTTCATCTTCATCCTCATAAGGCAAGGGACAATATGTTTCATCCCCTTGGCAATAACATGTTCCGTAACCGTGCGGTCGTTCGTCATCATCTTGCCTATAGCATATTTCAGAATCATCCCACATGTATTTGTATGAACTACAAGGCATATACTCATCCCCCTACAATATTTTCTACATCAACTCTCCCACGGTAATAGGCTTATTGCATTTGGGACATAAATTCAAATCATCATCCCTATGGATATACTTGAAAAACTTTTCGTTCCTTGACACAACCCTGCTTTCTCCGCAATTACTTTTATATAACCATTTGTTATGATCTATAAATTCTATACAAAACCATTTGCAGTATTCAGGCATTCTGCTTCACCCCCTACAATATTGATTTTTCAAATTCTAAGTTATCCGCAATATTTATGACAAGTTTACTACCCGGTATATCTATGACATATTTTATACCTAACCTCGTTAATGTATCCCGCAATTTACCTACTACTTCCATTCGCTTTTTTAGTTCAAGATCAACCCCCAAGGCCTCCCCTGCCGCCTCCCACACCATCATGAAGTCATCACTAGCAAATATCCTGCGTGTATTTTTATGTCCCATCGAATCACTCGTTTTCTGGCATTGTCTCAGTAGTCCTTCAAGGGCATTTTCTAACTCTATAATTCTTTCTGTACTGTCATTTGACGAACTCATTTCTTCCCTCCCTAAATACATCCTCAATCCTCTCAACCATCTCCACAGGCAACGCAACCCTACACATCTCATAATTACTATACGTTGCAGGAGATATACCCAATAACCGCGACATCTTCATAGTAGTGATAAGTAGAGACTTCCTTCTGCTTTTGATTAACTCCATGAATATCTTATTCCTTCTGTTGATTTCAGTATTCAACTCTTTCTCCCTTGATGCATCTACCTCAAGCCTTACCCTATTATGTTTCAACTCACAGTTTAGATTGTGGCAATCATACGTCCTGCCATACGTTCCGTTCGGACCATCCCATAGGCCGAGGATGTATTTAGTTGGTTCGTTGCAGGTATTACATTTCATTTGGATTCTTCCTCCTCAAAACTCCCAATACCCTCATTGGTCTCCTCAGCCATCAGCAAGCACTCAAAACTCTTATGAATAATCATTTCAGGCAACTCATCATGCCATTTAATTAGCAGAACTTTATCACCCTCTAGTATGGGCTTTGAGCATCCAGCGCAGTTAATCATCTACTCGCACCTCTAACCCCCACGACATAATTACTGTACTGTCTGGAAGAAAAGGTTTTCCCCGCAATAAATAAGTTACCTTTTTGCTGAGTTCGTGACCGGTATAAACCTTATTAATAGGGTGATATTTTTGAAGAGTCAGTATATCTCCAACTGAAAAAACACGATCATCTTCTTGCCTAAGCTCGAATGTCTTTTCTCCGGTCTCCACTGCATCGTAAAACTCAGGCCATGTTTTTAGGAAATGCTCAGCCATCTACTCCTTACCCCTCCTTACCCATCCATTATCAATAATCACATGCACTGGGCAAAAGTGAATATCTTGCCACTCTGCACCTTGATTAATAGAGTGCTTTTCGCAAAGTGGTTGGTCGCATGTTTTGCGTGGCCCTACTGGATAATCACATAATGATACTGAGACATCGCCACATACGGAGCATGGCTCTACTCCCTCACCACACACGAACATGGTTGATCCGTCTGGATATGTTTTTATTGCACATCCCAAGGTTTATTTACCACCCTTCTTCCTAATCTCTCGAATAGCCCAAATCCTAAACCAAGCACTAGCCGATAATCCTTTAGTCTTGGCAAGTTCCTTTACTTCTTCGACTTCTTCCTTTGTCTCAAAATATACTTTGACATGCGGCTTGTTTGCTTTCTCTTTCACTCTCTATCCTCCTTAACAAATCAGGATTATCAATGGAATTTCCCAATACTTCCACAAACTCGAATTCCCCGATCATAAATCCGCTATCTATAATACTAGCCACTAAGAATTTTTCGCTATGTTCCCAGTAACCTTGATGATATTCCCCACCCCAAACACGAACGATATCTAATTCGTATATTTCTTTACCCTTTACTCCCTTTTCATTTCTTTCTGTCTGTCCGATAAATTGACCGACTGATTCATTATTAACGAATGCCCACTCTAGAGAAGTAACTCCGTCCTCTTCAAAGCGATTGCATGTATCAATGGCAACTCCCAAGAACTTCTCAATCAATGATCCATATGTCCATTCTCCGTCAACAGTCTTCACCCCCCTAAATCTAATTTTCCTCATTGTGATACCTCCAATAGTTCAGTATTTCCGAGTTTGTTGCCGACAACTTCAAAGATTTGAAAGTCCTGCCATATTCCATATTGCGACTTTAACTGATTGTCAACTACAACAAATTGACACCATTGTTCACTGTACTCAACAGGTAATGATCTTCCGTATTCACCTCTTAGTTGCCCATTTGACCCAACGCTTTTCCAAAGTCGCAAGATATCACCCTCGTAAATCTCCGTACCGTTTTTATCACGAAGTCCTGTGCATTGTCCGACTGTTTCAAGGATAACTCGCACTAACTGAGCTTTATTGACTATATGATACCTAGTAGAACCATAAGGTGATTCAAATTCACTACCATCCTCTACGACATAATAACCATAAACCCACTCTTTGGTATCAATCCTTTTACCGCGAAACTTAATTTCCCTCAAAATAATTCCTCCAATCTAATATACACCTAGTACCATTATATACCCCTGCAAGTACCATGTCTAGGGCAAAAAAAGAGAAAGCATGGTCAATATTTATACCTACTTAGCCCTGCTAGTATGGAAAGGCAAGTTCTTCCCATTTAGGCATTTTTGACAATCAAGAAGGTTTTTCTTTTCGCAGGTTCGGCAGGTCAATTGTATTCTTACTGGTTTAGCAGGTTTGGTGATCAGACTATCCATAAACTCAAACACTCTCTCTATTTGTTCCTCATTCATCTTGGACATCTTTTGAGTAATTCGTGCGCTATGCGCTCTATTGAAGTCGTGTGTGTTTTTCCTGTCGTTATGAATAACTGAATGACACTTAGTGCAATAGAAAGTTAAGTCCTTCAATCTTTCGTCACCTAAATATTTGTAAGTATTATGGTGAATAGAAAACCCTGTATTAAACGTTCCCTTGCATCTTTGGCATGTATAACCATCCCTTTCTGCTACTTCTTGTCGCAATCCCTTCCAATGTTTAGTTTTTAGATAATCAGTGTAGGTTTCGGCGACTTCACCAGTGGCGCATTTTATATTCTTGAATAAATGTCCTTGACTTGCTTTTCTATGATTGACGGCCACTTTCTTTGTCATCGTATTTCCTCCGATTTATTTAAAAGTGTTTGCCTTAATACAGTGCACTAGGTATCCGTATACGAACACACACTGTATTAAGGTCTATTCTAGTTCCCACCTAGTAATTGATTAACATATCTCTTTGTTACATTTAATGTTTTACTCAATTCCAATGATGACATTTCGGGGTTATCTTTTCTTAATTCATCGAGTCGTTTAATTAAATCCTGTTTCGCCTGTTGTCTTGGGGTTAAACCGTTCTCATTCTTTCGACTAGCTAATCTCGCAACGTTTCTTCTTCGATACTTTTCATGAGTTCCTATTATTGTTTTGAGTTTTACTTGTTCTGCTTCTGTAATTGTTAGTCTATTAATTAGGAACTCATTCGCGTACCAGTAACCAGGCTTATCCTTCATGCCTTTAGTGACTCTTTTAATTAATCCACTATTTCTGCCCTGCTCATAGTCGATGAACTTCTTTACTGCCTTACTGACTGATTTACAGATTCCCTTAACCTCACTGTCGAGCAATGGTTTCTTAAATTTCCTATTGAACTCCATAACGTCCATTAAGAGTTGTTCTGTATCTCTGATATAAATTCCATTCCAATAACTAAAACAATGGAGGATAAAGTTTCTCGAACCTTCAATATCATAATTCCTTAACTTGCATAGTTTTTCGATGTCCTCTGCTCTGTTCATGTGAAGGCTATATGAGTTAAACAGGTTCTTAACTACGCAAGCTTTTCTAGGTTTATAATCTTTTGACTTGGCAATTCTATCTTGCCTTTTCTTTTCATAGTTGAGGTATTCGTCCCTAAGATCAACCATTGAATAGTAAATATCATTGTCGATGTGCAGTATCTTACAGGTTGCATTATTACGGCTGTTTATAGTACCCGGTAATCTAAGTACCCTCGCGCTGTCTGTCGCGCTATAGTCTGCGCCTAAGTCTACTAACTGATGATATAGATAATCCTCTAGTTCTTGGAATGTTTGAAGTGCTTGTTTTGGTGCGTTTTTGATTCGGAAGTATAGATGAAATCCCCTACCGCTATCCACGATCATACTAGGCTTAGGAATAAGCTTCTTTGCTACCATGTCCCATATAATAGCCATTGTGTCGCCTTTGGTGTGCTTGCCATACTTTTCTATGTCTAAGTCGATAAACAGGCTCCTGTACTGCCTTATATTGCTTACAGATCGTTTGCGAACCCAATATGTATTCGGGCTAACATAAGTATCCTCACGACCGTTAGTATCCTCCATATCAAGTCTGAGGCGTTCCATGTCGGTCGTATAAGTTTTTGCCATCTTTTCCCCGCGTATGATCTTCATGGATAAGAATGATATAAAACCATCCGTAGTATCGTCAAATAGATGCCTATGGAAAGCTTCAATATCTGTTTGTCTTTGAGCTAACGGCATGGTTCACTCACTTCTTTTTCATCTCCTTATCCAGAATCCTTCTCACAATTTCAGATTTACTTATCCCTAATTTTTCAGCCATTTTCTCCAACCATTCGCGCTGTGTATCCGTGATGGTTAAGTCAATCCTTTTCAACAAAACACCTCTCTTTTATACGTTGATTATACTACTTACTGCGTATAAATACAAGCAATAAGAAGCTTGCAAGTTCCTATATTTGGGCATAAAAATAACCCCCACCATTACGGCAGGGGTTAAATCTTTACTCGTTATATAACTGGTTTACAACCGTCTGATACACGGTTTTTTGTGTAGGTATGGACTGATTACCATACATGAAGACTCATTAATCTCCCTGGTAGTGGTCGGGTTAGCTCCCATACCTTTTAGCAGAGGGGTTTTGTCCCGTAGGAGTTATTAACCACTTTTTCCCACCAGTGCGTCTACGTTTCCGCCACTACACACTTTTAGTATATCAGATATTAGGCAATGAAAATAGAGCGTCCTCATAACATATGGCTACAATTTCGCTCCGCAAAAGATTTCTCTTTTTCTAGCGCTTTCAGTATATCATATCGTTGACCTCAACGGAATGATGCTATTCTGCTTTACCAGCACCCAACGCTGTGACCGCCACAGTGCCCCCAATACCTCCGGCGAACCCAGCTAGACCGCTTACTACCATCTTTATCGTCTCGTAGTCTAGTGGCTGCTTGGTGACTCCTGATAAGACGACAAGGGATAGAGTAATAAGGATTATTCCTGATATGGCAATGATTGTGGCTTTTTCTCGCATGGTATTCATTCCTTTCTTTAAGGTTTACCAAAAGGTAAACGTTTACCAAAGTAAACCACTGATTATAAGTCGCTCTATGGTTTACCTAATTAAGCTAGCTCCATTCTCTTCGTCGCATGACCTAACCCGATAATATGTTTTGTCAGTTCATCAGCCTTGCTATTTAGTACACGAACAGAAAGATAAACATCAAAGTCCGGTTTAACCTCTGCCACACCAACCCCATCCTTAATATTTTTCATCTCCGCATCAATAGCATTCAGTAGATCATCCCACGTTTTGCCATGTTTGGCTAAAAACTCAATAGGATCAACGTGATTTGTCTCATGCCACATTTGCGATATGCCGCGATGGGAATACACATTAGGGCCAGTATGCCAACCGTATCGAACACACGCCTCAGCGACAAGCCAGACGGTCCTATTCCACACTTCAGCAAAAGGTTCAATCTCACACATTTCAACAGAAAGGAATCGAGAATTAGCAGTTGGTCCAGCGTGCCATGCTTTTTCTGTTTCTGGTATGCAGCGAATGATAGTTGTAGGATCCACGAAGTAATGAGCCGACGCTTGCCGATCTGCTGAATTAAAATAGTCATGCTCTCGTTGTGCTGTTGCTCCCGGGGTTGCTGTGCTATGGATAACGAACCCCTGCGGGGATATTTTGCTACCGGGACGATTAAATTTAAGTAGTTGCTCTGATATTTGGTAAGGCATGGTTAACCCTTTCCTTTCAGTTCTTCAACATCTTTTTGCAGATAACCCATCGTTTTGTCCATGCTATTGATTGTGTCGCTAATCTTAGTGATACTTAAACTTATCTCATGCTGGGTATCGTCAGATTTTCTGATGTGATCCATTAGTTTTGATTCTCTTTCCTGTGAATTTCCAATTTGTTCACGATGCTCTTTGCGAGTATCGAACAGAAGCCAGACAAACAGTCCGGGCACGATCCCGAAAGACATTACGAGTTGAACTACCATTTCTGATGTCATTTAGCCACCACTCTCCCCTTTATTGCTTCAATCGTTTTTGGACCTATTCCCTGCACTCTGTCAAGGGCGTATACGTCCTCATACGGCCTACCTTGTATGATTCTAACTGCTAGTACATTACCGATGCTAGGAAGGCTGTCCAAGGCTTCTACAGTGGCGGTGTTAATGTTTATCTTAGGGGAATCTCGAATGTGCAATGCGATGAACAGGGATATGGTTATGGATATTATTAACAGAACTATGATGAGGAGTTGTCTGTCCTTTGGCTTAATAGAGGAAATGAAATTGCTAGTTTCAGTAAAGGCCTTTCGATAACCCTTGGACCATGAACGAGTGCTTTCGTTATAATTATCGAGTGGAGTTTGTTCTTTTTCTTTTAGCCATGAAGTGAGTTTAGTCCACATTTTGCACCTCCTAGATGGGAATAGGAAAAGACAGGCATCATTACGATACCTGTCTTCTTAGGTGCAACGTTAGCACCCCTTGTCATTGGGATTTGTCCGTATACTAAGGCCGCCCGGACAAGGAGCGTTCGTCGCAAAATGATCAGTTTTGCCAAGCCTTAGTTTTAATATTGTACCATAAACTTTGTTATTTGTTCCGTTTTCCATTAAATTTCGCAGAAACAATGTGTTATGATTATGGGAAAATTTAGAGGAGGTGATTGAATGAAAAAACCACAATTCGTCAAGTCTTTACTTCTGTCAATGACATTAGTTCTAGCTATCGCCATGCCTGTATCGGCCAGATCGACAATGCTACCACCGTTAGGAGTGTATGGGTCAACGTCCTTGTATGCGGACGATGATGACCATACCTATCTTGGCAAGATCACGTTGAATAATTATGACACCGATAGTATCTTCAACGAGTATGGAACCTATGGTAGCAAGTATAG
>Ga0209728_1001301_pt1 | contig 15777 bp, 24 predicted proteins | sample RifGroD1_FD_183997 | JGI IMG/M metagenome (GOLD analysis project Ga0209728, IMG submission 183997) | Groundwater microbial communities from Rifle, Colorado, USA - Groundwater D1 (SPAdes) (version 2) | ecosystem: Environmental > Aquatic > Deep subsurface > Groundwater | place: Rifle, Colorado... | reverse complement strand
GTAATGTATATGTATTTATTATCTTTATTTTCATTCATGTATTTATGACAGAATTGAGTTTTTCCTCCTCCCATTATGAGATCAATTACTTTTATTTTGCACATTTAATCATTCCTTTTTATTTATTATTTTATTAATAGATATGTAAATTTAATTTTTACTTTCCAAAATAATTTTTCAGCTTTAGTTTAATTTATATTATTTTTATTTTTGACTTTTTCAACGAGTCAAAACGATTTTAAAACCCGCATGGGAGTAGGGTTTAGAGGGTGCTTCTCGTAAAGAGAAAGATTCTAAAAATAATATATAAAGAGTGTTAAAAATTAATATAAATTTAATATTATTTTATTTTTGTACAATTAAAATATATAAGGGGACGTGCGGTAACTTTTTGTGCCAAAAAGATTACCTTAAAATCCTTTCGCTACGCTACAGGATTTATGATAAGTTTTTTAAATCATATATTTTACCTCCTTAAATGAATTTAAAAATATGTATACCTATAGTATATCATATTAATTATATCTATGCAAGAAAAATATAAAAATAATTATATTATATTTATTGTGATTTAATTAATTGAATGTGAAAATGAAAATATTTTTTCATATATAATTTTGAGTGTCTGGTACAATATATAATTGAATCGAATTCAAATGTAAATTATGTCCCCTCTATAGTAGAGGTTGTGTATGTGATGTTATTTGATGTTATGGAAGTGTTGCGTGATAAGGGATTAAGAGGATTGGGTTGTTTTGAATGAGTGAAATTTTATATTATTTATTGGATAGAGGATTGGTTTTTTATTTTATATTAATTTTATTCGATAATGTAGTTATTATATTGTTATATTTTTATTAATTATTGATTATATATTAATTATTATGTGATTTTATTTAGGAAAATGGTTATAATTATGTGATTTATAAGATATTTATATTATTATATTTGACTTAATATCTAATACATGGTATAATTATAGTTGGGATAAATATAAGTAATTTTATGAAAGGAATGATGCCTATTGAAAGTATTTAAGACAATATTAACATACATATAAATATAATATAATAATAGGAGGAATAGAATTAATTTGCAAGAACAAGAAAGAGTAATAATAGGAGAGATTAGTGTACCAGTTATTAGAGAAGATGATGTTATATATTATCCAATTAGTTTTGTTATGGAAAAGGTTTTACTAAAGAAGACTGGACAAAAAGGATTACAAAAAGAATCACAATACATAAAGAACTTTAAAATAGATTATGGATGGGATACTGGAGGTACACAGAATGTAAATTGTATTTCTGAAGAAGGGTTAAGGAGAGCACTTAATAATAGTAAGATAGGAAGATTATCTGTTGAGCAACGAAAAGCAATGAATGTATTGCTAGATTACTTACATATGGATTTAATCAGCGAAGATGATAGATTTTTAAATAAGGTATCTGAAGAAATGTTAAATAAATGGAAGTATAATGAATATATAATGGATTGTATTAAATATGTTTTAGACAATGAACCAGATATTGTTTGGCAGAAGTGTACTAAGTGTGGTAATTATTATCCGTATCATACTAACTTCTTTAAGGAAAATTTACATAGTGGTAAGGATTATCCATTATATACAGTTTGTAGGAATTGTTCTTGTACAAATACAAGAGGCAAAGATGATATAAAACATTCAAATAATGATTTAAGACTTGTATACAATAAATATGGTGAAGATATTTATATATTGCATAGAGATCATAAAGTTTTAGAGATATACAATCATTGGATTGATAATTATACGAAATATATACCAAAAGTAATAAACAATGAAGAAGACAAATTGTTTATAATTAGACATCTTTGGAATGAAGGCAAGTTTTCAAAGTATGATGACATAACTGGTAAAGCGATACAAGAAGTATGTAAATTCTGGATATCTGGTAATAATATAATAAAAAGAATCAATCAAGAACTATATGGTGTAGTATTTAGAGGTGGTGAAGAATATATAACTAGTATTGAAGATGCTAAAGAAGTATTTAGTAATTATATTTATAAACATAATATAATAATAGATAATATATACGATTATGATTATATGCAATTACTCAAAAATGCAAAACTAAGAGGGTTTATGACAAGATATAGAAATAACTTATTAGGGTTTGTTATGGAATTATATGACAACGAATATCCTGCTTATAAATTTAAAATCTATAGTGGAGATAAATATTGGGGAATTAAAAATAATAGAATAAGAGCTTTAAAATATTTTATTGAAGAGGATATGAGGATTCCAATTGAAAAAGTTCCTTTGTATATTACTTTAACCGCATTAAGGAAAAATGGTACAGCTACAATGTATAATGTATGTAAGAAGTATTATAATAGTTTATTTGAATGGATTAATGAGGTATATCCTGAGAGGTTCGATCCTAAAGATTTTGATATTCATTATGTTAGGAATGATTTTGATTCAATTGAGGAGGCAGAAGTTCATGATATATTGAAGAAAAAGTTTAAGAATAAAGTAATTTATAATCCAAATAATACAGAGAGGACAATCAAAATTGATGGGAAAGTTCCTGATTGGCTTTTGTTTACAAATAATAAATGTTACATACTTGAGTATTTTGGATTAGATATGGAAAGGAATACTTCACATAATAGTAGAATTGAAGATTATAAAGAGAGGACTGAGAATAAGATTGAGAAATACGATAAGTTAGATGGGTATGGAAAGGTTTATATATTTCCAGATGATTTGAAGGATGGATTTAAGGGATTGATGGATAAGTTAGAACTGATTGTTTAATTGTGAGAATGATAATTATGATACATAATGGGTGTAATATAATAATATTTAATAAATAATTGAAGTTGATTGTCGCATGGATAGAGTTTAGTATTCGTACTGGACTCTATTTTGTTTTGTTTGGATTAGATTTATGATATTTTGATTGAGATTTAAAGTGGTTAGAAACATTGGTATGTAAGGGTTTGTAGAGTGTTTTAGTTTAGGGAATGGTGTGGGTTTAGATTTATGTTTTATTATTATTTGTAGTTGCTTATTTTTTATTCGGTAGATTTGTATTTATTGGTTAATTTAGATATGGATTTTGTTGATTTGAGGGTATGTTTTAATTGTGATAAAATTGTGTTAAACCATTGGTAGGACTGCGTTTTAAGGGTTGATGGTGTGATTGTTTTTAGTATTGTATTTGATGGGTTAGGGGTTTATTATGGTTAGTGCATGTTTGGAATGTAAATGGTACTCCCCTTTAGTATATTGGGAATTGTAGGGAGTTTTATCGAAGAAATGTCGAGTGTGTGATGAGATGGTTTTCGATTATGGATTTTATGATTGGTGTGTGGGTGGATAAGTTTAAATATCTAACTAATCGGATTCGATGACAACCTGAGTCGATGAGTCAAAGTACTATGGTCGAACCTTGTCGAACAATGTCGATGACTTATGTAATCCTAGCCCCGGTATAGCTACAGCACAGACTACAGATAATAGGCACAGTCCACGACACAAAGACACAAGCATAATAAAAGCAACATACAGAGATAGAGTAAGACTACTATAAACGCTACAAACCGCATAGCACAAGGGATACAGGGATTATGATGGAGTCTATAATAATATGACACAATGGGAATGAGTCATATTATTGAATTGAATATGGTTATATTAGTACTCGAAATATATTTAAGGAGCTTAGAAGGGAAATATGAGGCTGTGATTGGTAATTGATTAATCATGAAATATGATCTGGATTTATGATCTTGATTTTATCCGGCTAAGTTGTTATTGCTACTTTGATTAGTTGAATTGTGATCACAATGCTTGTCAAGTAGTTTTACTTGACAAAATCGAAGTCTATAACATGCAGTGAGTTTGTGAAGAACACTCTAAAACACTCTAAAATGAATCCTAATCCCAAATTATACCCTATAATCATATGCATTATGAATACTAATCCCTAAATACATATCAAAAACATATACAAAGTGGGGAATAAAACCAAATATAAATTATAAATAAATCAATAATAACCCTTTACAAACATACTCACATATGATATAATTAATGTTCACAACAATATATCTAAATCACTACACTATGAAAGGAGGATAGGAGCGCATATGTATATTGATAAACCACTAATGACCAAAAAATAATAATAATGTTCCACGTGGAACAATTTAAACTAATCGTAGAACAAATAAATTAAAGGAGCATATGAAATAATATGAATATATCAAACTTAGTATCCGGCTTAATCTTAAAGAACTATAAAGACCTATGCACCATACTAGACATTAAACCTATGACCTCTACCAACTCAAAGAAAGCACAATTTAAGGAACTAGAAAGATATTGTACATATACTAAGCAAGGACAAAAGATAATCATTAATGAAATATTCACAGAGCCACTAGAAAAAATAGATTTAAGGTTAATAGGAACTCATAGTAAATATGTAGAGCATATTAAATTATTAATTCTGCATATGTTATCAGAAATAGACGAACATAAAATAGCAATCACAAAAGATCGGTTATTAGAATCTTTGGGAATGGTCAATAATAGATATTTACATAAGAATGAATCAAAGAAAATATTACTTAAAGATACAAGAATGAATAAATTCTATATCAATCATTTTTTTATGAGAACTAATAATAATCTTACTAGAATATTATTTGACTCTCTAAATAGTTTACAAAGAAGATTTCTAATAACCTTTAGAGAAGTATATACGGTTGTTAAATTAAACTCTTTTAATGTAGAAGTCCATAGCGAAGCTACAATAGATGAAGTTGCAATTATAGCAAGCGCAAAATATAAAACATTGCTAGACATGAAATTAAATTCTATGATGCAGGTTATATTTAAATTCAAAACTGAAGAGTTTTACACAAAAGTAAATAAGATATTAAAAACAGAACATAATATAGAATACTCTTATAGGCAAATAGAATTAATATTCACTAAAGAAGACATATTAACCGAGTTATCTTTATTAGAGTTAAAAAGACATAGAAAAGAATTAAATATAAAAGTAATAGATACAATTAATATTAATACTTGGAATGTTTATCATAAACAAATTAAAGATTATGACGAAAAATTAATAGATTTTATATTAAACGATAAGCCAACATTTGGCAAACATCTTGAATCACAATTTTCAGGATTTAAATTAAGAGAAGATTTTCCAGAGATACAAATGGAGTTATGTGATTATTTAATTAAATTACCTGATTAATAAACAAATAAAAACGACCAATTCAAAGTTATAACTATAGTATTACATATTATAATTATTTGTCTCATTAGTATTATACTTTGAATTGGTCTATTTTTTATTAATTTCCACTCAACTATATCATTCCCATTATACCATCATAAACATTTCCCACTGTCCACTCTACGCATACAAATTACCCTAAAATGTTTTCACTTTTTACAAACAATTCACCATATGACACAAAATAAAATTATTAATACTAACATAGCACTCTAAACTCCAAACGCCTTAAAACCCTGTTTTTGTCGCTCTGAGCTAATATTATTATTTTACACTCATTGACTCATTTTATCTATTGGCATACAATTTGCTGTAGTAGTACAATTATAAGTAAATGTATAAATATCTATCTGTATTAGTACACATATAAAGCATATAAACACTAAAATAATTATCTGTAGATACTATACAAATACAGATAAAATCTATATAATAAGTAGTAAGATATTAATCAATAAGGAGTTGATCGAAGTGAAGCTATTATTTTTTCGTGGAATTGGTGGAGACAATGGCGAAGGGAATTATTATACACAAGATATTGAATTTGCTCGACAATTTACTTTTAGTGGTAGAGATTCAGAGATACTTAAAAAATACATTGATGCTAAATATATCTATACATTAAATCCTCTTCCACGGGCCACAAATGAAGATGAAATTGACAACGCAATTAGTGAAGCACAAGAAAAAGGGTATAAGGCAATCACAGTCAATGAAGGTCAAAACATGCCGAATTCATTGTTTGTATTTGATAAATCTTTGTTAAAATAAATTTATTGGAGGTACATAAAATGAAAAAACTATTTACTATTTTAACATTGTCTTTTACCCTCTTATTATCCAGTGTAGCACTTGCCTCTACTAACCACTATCAAACAACTAATCAAATTATCCTGCATGTCAATCAATGCAATTATGATCAGTACTCGAATTTGTACATAAGCGAAGTTATGACAGAAAATGAAGAAGTCTATGTAATAGAATCATTCGATGATATATCAAATCAATGGTTAGATGCTACAATAAATTATGACTACGAAATAATAGATTATACTATAATGAACTAAATAATATATATCATAATCCATTCTAAGACACTTTAAACAGTGTCTTTTTTGTTTATCTATTACTTTGTATAGACTTATATCTAATCTATGTCTAATAGCCTTATAACGTGCTTTTTGTTGGTCTAATAGCATCTTAAATACTTATATATAATACTAAAATAATTATTTCAAATCTATTGCATTTTGCTTAAAACTCTATATAATAGATAGTAAGTTATCAATTAATAAGGAGTTGGTTATATGCATTATAGAAGAAGTTCAATCAATACAATTTTTATTGATAACTATTTATGTTTAGACGGAAAAGATATAAATTAAATACAAAAATATTCGGCCAAAACTTCGAAAAAGAAATCATAAATATTTATGAAAGTAAAGAAGGGTAAAACCTTCTTTTTCTTTGTCTTAAATTGCCCATTTTATTGTATAAAATAATTATTTTTATTTGACTAACGATGTAGTTTAGGCATATAATAGTAATATAAAATTTATTAAGGAGGTTCCAAACATGCTTAAAATCCTTGGTATTAGTGACGAAGTGACTGAGTGCGATAGATGCGGACGTTATGAGTTAAAGAAAACTATTGCAATTCTTGACACTGAGACAACAGAAATACATTATTATGGTTCTGAATGTGCTTCTATGCTTATGGGTTTCGATGCTAAAGAAGTAAACAAGCAAGCCAGAAAAGCAAAAAAGGAATTAGAAAAAGAAGAGAACAAAAGAAAAGCAGAAATAAATAAAAATAAAATTCCTGCTTGTGAATGGGCAGAAAAACATCCTTTATATATTGCCGAATGTGAGAAAAGAGAATTAATCAGAAGTAAACAAAAGGAATTAGGTTTCACTGAATTCATAAAACAACATAAGGCAGCACTTAGCAAAATGGAAAAAGTAAGACAAAATTTAATTATGGAATACTGTATAAAGCACAATATAAAAACCGCTTGAAATATAGCGGTTTTCTAATCTAATTTAAAGGAGCGTATATAATGAAAAATTGGGAGAACATCAAAATAGAAGATTATGTGCTAACATATAATAAATACAATAGGCCATTATTCCATTCATGCAATTGGTGTGGCAATCCTGCAATAAAAGTAATTACTCGTACTAGTGTATTTTCTGGTAATACCTATTCAGATTTTGCGTGCGAACGTCATACAAAAGAATGGAAGGAAGGGCTAGAAAACTAGTCTTTTCTTTTGTCATAAAAACACGCTTTCATATCATCAGACTAGATATTTTTTATCTAGTCTTTTTCTTTTGTACCAAAAACAAAAACAAAAAATTATCTTAATCCGGCTTGCAGCGCAATCATTATCTATTCTTAAATTAACACTTTTAAATCCTCCATCAAAAACACTCCCACAAAAACAGTCTTTCATGCCCTCAGATTGCATTGCCGAATACTAACACAACCAAAACTATATCAGACCTCTTAAAAGTGCCTTAAAACGTCTCTCAATTAATTATAGGCTAGTAAAGCCATAAAGCATACATAAATTACACAAAACAAGATTAGATTATCCAATTTATCATATCACAAATCATATAATACTATTAGTATTAGCAATCATTAAATAGCTAAAAAATAATAATTTGTTGTTGACATTATAGTCTCTAGGCATTAAAATAAGGTCATGGAAGAGATACACAAACACTTGCTAGGATGTAGTTAGCAAGTAGCACCAATATAGTATACAGGTTTTCCAGTTTGACCTTCAAAAACTGAGGTGACCAGAAATGGCCTAAAAGCTCTTTGAAAACTGAATGAAGAGACTGTTAGTACAGGGAACCTTGGCGAAGACTTTAACGAGGTCACAAGGGGCAGAGTATTGATGAAGGTGAACCTGCTAAAGTGTTAGAACTTGCGATGAATACCATGTGAGCGAGTATCTAACATGGAGGCGAAAGAGGGGAAGGGACTCCAATGAAGGACTCACCTGAAAGAAAAGCTAAAGACTAAGTGAACCAGTAAACGAGCGAAGGAAAACGAACTAGAAAGCAGTATAAATACTCTCTTTTAACGTATTAATCCCTTTATTGCTTAAACCTTGTCTTTACTTCTATTCTCCTTTATAATTTAAATTTAAAGGAGTGTATAACATGAAATATTTTAAATTAGGCGATAAGGTAAAAGTATCCTCAGAAAATGATAACGAAGGGTATGACGAATTCAGAAATCAAATATTAACTATTGTTCATGTTGCAAAAAATAGGCAAGACCACCCGGGTTATGACAGTGGCATGAATGGCGAACCATTGTACGACTTAGAAGATGAATTTGGTGAAAATGTTGGTTCGTCTTTGTACTTTTACGAATTAGAAGAGGCATAAAATACCTATAACAATTCTAAATAGGAGAATAGAATTAAGGACAAGGAAAGCAAAGGATAAAAAGAGAGTTAACCTAAACAATTTAAAAAATTTGTTTATAACTTGATTGCAGGTATATCAAATCAATATTATATGCCAATATTGTAAAATAGTTATAACAAATCTATTGTTTATCTAATAACAATTGCATGATCTTATAACAAACTATCATTAGTTTAATTTGTCGGAGCCGTGAAACGCAAAGAATTTTAAAACTAAACATAAGTTTGTTTTAATCATGTTTAAAGTTATAAATAAGCAATAACAAATTGTATGGTTGACTCTTAATAGTCTAAAGGGATTATAACAAAGTGAGAGTATGTCTTTTTTAGTGCTTGCTAAATAAAAGGAGATTTGGTAAAAATGAATACTGATTATGAAATTAGATTAAGAATTAATGATTCTGTTTGCCTTAATCAATTATTTGATGATTTAAAAAATGTTAATTGGAGGAACTTTAATTCTAACGATAAGTTTTATACAGACTCGATTAGACTTGAAGACTTTCTACTTGTTAAAATCGATCATGACAAAAAAGTAGTCATTCTTCGCCAATAATTAAAATAACAAAGGAGAATGCAAAATGGAAAAATCAATAACAGTATACACTGAAATTGCAGAAGGGTATAACCTATACGCATTATCAAAAAAAGGTTGGAGAAAATGCAATTATAAACCTATTCCAGATTTTGAAAAGATTAAAAGCGATAATCCTTTAACTATCGCTGAATATTTTGCAGAATGCCAAAGCAAAAAAGAATATAAAGCCATTCTTAAACTAGCAAATTTTCTAGAAGAAAATGAAGGGTAACAAAAATACATAAGCAAGCATTAAAAAAAGTATACTCTCACCACTTAAAAAAGACATTTTAAAGTATTTTAGAGTGTCTTTTCTAGATTGTATCATAACATCATAATTGGTATAATCTAGGAAGGACATAACAAAATATGTCTTTACCTGTAAGACTTGACCATAATGGCAAGCAAGGAAAAGGAGTTTTTAAAATGAGTATTAAGGACTTGCAAACAACCATTAAAGTAAAAGAAGGTTTTATTCTTTCTACGGATACCTTAAACCTTGAGCATCTTCTTCCTTCCGCTTATGATCTTATAGTAGCGTATAACATGCGTACAGAACTTAAAAAGGAGATTGAAAGCGTATTTGTTAACACGGATAAAGATGAAGAAGAGAAGCTTTCCCCAACATTCCACAATCAATATTATTCTTCTATCGAGATACCAGAAAACAAAAAAGAAGACGCTTCCTATCTCTGGAATGAAGACATTTTTAATTATTTCAATAACATTTCTCCTAATGGTTATTATTTCGGAAATACTTTAGGAGACGAAGCCTGTATCGGTTGGTTTAAATCAGAAGAGAACGAAGACTATTAATCCTTAGAGTTTTGAGCTTATGCACTATAACAAATAACAATAACAAAAGTTATAGTGCATTGTCGGAAAAATTCAAAGGAGGGGTGTTAAAATGAAATGTACTAAAAATATGGAAAAAATTATGGATAGCGTGATCAAAAAGGCAATGAATGGTAAACGTGAATTAAGTCAAGTAGACTTTGCAAACTTCTTAAAAAATAATCCTTTAGAACTTGCTAAAATAGAAAATACTGCTATTGTAAAAAATCTTATGAGCAATGGATTATTATTTTAGTACAGCATAGGACATTAAAAGTAAAAAGTTAATGTTCTATTCGTAAACTAAAAATAAAGAAAGGAGAAAAATGAACAACGAAATTACAATTGAATGTATAAAAGACTGGTTAGATTATTCCTCTAGATATCTACTATTCAAAGAAAAAGAGACTTACAAAGCAATCATAAAAAACAACAAGTTGTACGGAATTACTAGAATAAATGATCATGAATTAATCAGTGGACTAGATCAAAAAAGTAAAACATGGCAAAATGATAAATATTTCAATGAACATTTTAAAATCATAGTATAAAATCATGTTTTGATAGTATATTTTGGTTAAAAATTAGGCAGTAAAAACCTTATAACAGGTAATACCTGCCTAGATTTTAGCTTAAATGTAATGCAAAATAAGCTTAAAAGGAGTTTTGAAAATATGTTAAAAACACTCGATTGTTCCAAAATGTTTCAAGTCGATACCACTAATTATAGTAAGTATAATTTCAGTGGCACTCTAGAAAATCAGTTAAAACACAATTTGAGAAAAGGAGACCATGAAACCAACTATTACCTTTTACATGATCATTTTCAACAATTGCTTAATACTATTAAGGTTTTTGGAGATGATAAAATAACTCAGAAATTATTAATTAAGTTTGTTGAAATGATTGAATTTAATACTATGAATTTTCATAAACCTAAAGCATTTTACAACGTAATGACCCAATTTAGACAATACTCACATAACCCTTGGCCTAGTACAAATTTTGGAATTGAGACGTGTATTAAGTTGTTAGAAGTAGTAATGAGTCAAAGTATAAAAAAATAATAGTACAGTAAATAAACAATAGAGAAATAAACAGTATACAAACAGTATATAAACAGCATAGAACAAATAGAAAATAATAATCTAGGGGATTTATCATAATTCCCTTTTAAGCCTATAACAATAGTGTTATAATAGATCAAAGAGTTATAGGTTTAAAAGGTCATTGTGAATATCAAAAGGACAATAACAATTGACCTTATAATGATTAAAGGAGCGTGTATATTATGGAAAATACTTTAGTATCTGAAAAACTTTCCAATGGTAATACGATTAATTATCAAATTATCAATGGTACTGCATATCATGAGGAAACATGTCAAGAAGTTATTAATATTTTAGAACGTGCTAGAAATAACAAATCTAGAATTCGTGTATTTTATGGCGATTCTACAACAGGGAGAGACTGGCACGAGGAAAACGACATTATAGGCACTATCGGACGAAGTACAGGAAATATTAAAATCCCATTGCTTGTTAAAAGTTCCTCCAGTTATGGAGGAGGTGGTTTATTAGATCATTGTATTGTTAAAATAACAATTGATAAAATGGTAGTATATGAACATAATAACTATGATTTAGGTTATCTAGTTATAGAAGAATCAGACACTGAAGGGTATCCTTATAGTGTTTTAATTGATAGTGAAATACATGCTAATTTTGAGTCATTAAAAAAGGCTGAAAACTATATTTTGTTTTTAAAAGGAGAAAGAAACAAAATATAATTATTTACTTAATAACCCTTAATTCCCTTCTATACTCCTATAACAAATGGTATAATATATCATAAGGAGTTTAGAAGGGATAACCCAATGAAGCACGAATTTTATATTGTTTTAAGTTGAAAGGAGTTTTAAAAATGACAAATGATATTAAAAAAATGATTAAAGTAGCAGAAAAATTAAATTGGTCAGTATCCGTAGAAGGTAACGAATTTGAATTTCAAAAGTATTCTCCAGCAGGTCAAGATTTTAATATGAGCATAACAGCAGAAGATTTAGACGAAGTAATTGAAAAAATTAATGAACGATGCGACGATTTTGATATATCAGAAGAAACATACCTATGGTTAGATAATTCAGGTCATGGAATTAAGGGAGCGCCACATAATATGAAAGATTTATATGAAGATATGGAAGCTTGTTTAAAGATGATGGAAGAATTATATGAGGAATTAGAACAAATTAACCCATAAAATCCAATTTTTATGCTATTGTTTGGAAGAAGGGTAAAGGTTATAACAAATGGCTATAGAATTAAAAAGGAGAGTGTATAACAATGTTTAAAACATATAACTCTAAAACTGGTGCAAATGGTCAAAGATTGAATCTCGTGATTAATGAAACATCAAAAGAATTTTATTTTCATACTTGCAATGTTTTCAATTTTGGCGAAGTTGAAAACGAATTAGGAATTAGAGAAGTTCAAAGACTCAAAAAGGATTATGAAAGAGAAGGGTATACAGAAGTAAAACATAATACTGTGAAAGAAGTCTGGCGTAATCAAGGTGAACAATAGTCTATAACAATTCTATGAAATGGATTTATAGCAGGGAATAAAAATTCTTTGCTATAATTCGAGGTTGTAGAATTAAAGGAGGTTAACAAAATGAAAGTATACCATGGTAGCAAAGCAAACTTTGATCACTTCAGTTATGATTATATCCGTACAAATGGAACTGGTGAGGGTATCGGGTTTTACTTCACAGACTCAAAACAAATTGCTAGAGGTTATGCTGAAAATGGTTATCTTTATACTGTATACTTTCAAGGTAAAAAACCTTTAAGTCATAACAAAAAAGTCATAACAAAAACTCAACTTAAAAAGTTTTTAAAAGCTCTAGATCAAAAACATGAGCATCTTTCAAATTATGGCGATATTGAATGGGGAGGATACCAAAAAGTATTAAATAAGGCTGTAGAATTAGAGTATAACAGTTCAACAAATGATGTTGATATGATTGCAGGTATATCAAACGCTTGTGGAAGTCCAGAAACCTGCATGTATACATTATATGAAGTTTTAGGTTATGACTCTATTATTCTTGATGCTGAATGGGGATTAGATGAAGAGAATGTCCCTCAAAAGTTATACATAGCATTGGTTAATGATGCTATAACAATTTTAGAAGTAGAACAAGTTTAAGAATAAAGAGGAGAGTGCAACACAATGGAAAAATTATTGTCAACAATTGATCAAGATTTTTATTCTCATGATGGAATACTATTCGAGGCCTGGAACTTCTCAGACATTTCAGAATCAGACTTACAAGAAAAAATGAACAACCCTCAAAAATACATTCCATCATATATTCCTAAAACATTTAAAGAAATGAATAACAAACCATTAGCCATATTTCAAGTAGATAAATACGAAGTATCCCCAAGGAATATGAATTTATTTACCTATGAAGCAATTGTAAAAGGTAATAAAAAAGCTCATCCGGCATTACGTTCTGCATGTATTCAAAATAACGAAGATTATTATGCTTTGGTTGTGGCTTGTGAACCACATGACGAAGAAAGCGAATTAACAAGTAAGAACAGACAAATTATTAAGGATTATGTCCGAACGCATGAGGTAGAATTATTAGAAATAACTGGTAAAGAATGCCTTGAAATGGAATGGTATATATAATAACAAAGGAGGGTGTTAAACATGAAAGAATTATTTAGTTTCCACGATTCTATTTTAGACGGTATAACAATTGAGGATGTTATAACAGCGACACTTCATAATGAGCAGGTAATTAATGAAGCAACAGTAACAAAGGTATTTAATGAGATTCTAGAGACTCAATTAGAAGATGCTAGATCCATACTTAAAAAGCATATGCTAGACATTATAAACGAAGTAAAAGCAAATAGGGAATAATTTGTGCAATTAATCCGAGCAATACAACCATAACAAAAACATTATAACAATCGTGGTTGTATTGCTTCATTAATAGCACAAATTCAAATTTCAAAAGTGCTATATTTTAAAGGAGGGTTATTTTATGAAAAACACTTACAAAGTAATGAAAGACCAACACCAAAACGAGGTTAATAATTTCCCTATGTTTTTTGCATTCAATAACAAGCAATTCGAAGAAGGTATGCAATCTCTTAACCTTGATCCTTCTGAAACTGATAAAGTTTATAGTGCAGGAGCCGGAGGGTACTATAAAAAAACTGATGCAGAAAAACTTCATGCTATGGTTAACAGACATAGGGAAGAAATGGAAAAGGCAATGTTAAACGAACAATTTGTCTATGATATGTTTGATTATGAGTTAGGTAATCATGAATATACTTACACTGGTAGTATAACAGATACTTTAGACGCTCTAGGGTTAACCTTTGAAGAAGTAAATAACAATAATCTATTATCAAGTTGTTTAGAAAGAGCATGTAAAGACCAAAGGGAATGGTATTCTAAACACGGTTAAAAACATATAATTTATTTTGATAATGCCTAGATTATCCATAACAACACTATAGTAAGAGTTATGGATAGTTTGGAGTTTATTAAAGTATAAGTAATATGATAAACTAAGGAGAGTTAAAAAGATGGACAGAAAAATTATTATTTGTGGTGGTTCGGCAAATACTCCTGCAAGATTTTGGGAATGGGTAGTTTGTTTAGAAAGTGAATTCACTGAAGCAATGAAGGAAGGTGGGTGGGTAAAATCTGAATGCACTAATTATCTAACCTTAAAACAGCTAGAATATTTAAAAAACATCCCAGTACAATAAAACTTACATTTCAATCCAAATTATGGTATCATAAACCCAATAACAGCAAGGGTTCTAGGGTATGGAGAATCTAAAAATCAATGGAAGGGGAAATAAAATGGCAACAACAGTTATTAAATTGACATATACTCTAAAAGAGATTCAGCAGAAAATTGTATGGCATGACTTGACGAAAAAGGCGAAAACATTTTTAAGATCATACATTGAATTCAGAATCGCCAACCATGGACAGGAATTATTAGTGTATGATGGAAATCAAATTGTCGCTAGTTGTGGACTTTCTCAAAGTGGTATGGTTGAAGATGCTTTTCGTATTGATAACATTTGGACTAAAGAAGGTAAATTATTTTAACAGAGGACTACAGCCTAAAAAACTGTAGTAATGTGCAAGGCATTGTTCCAAGTCAATGCCAAAACAATTAAACCTGTTAGCTCGACAAGGAGCAGGGTAAAAGGAGCAATAAAAATGAACAATAGACCAACAATGACACCAGAACAAACAAAAATCTACATTAGCAAATATGTCATTCCCCAATGTAATAAAGGGAGTGAATCGATTCTAAGAAATATTATCTTTTCATTATCAAGCGTTGAATGGATTCAAGCCGGATTAATGATTGTTAAGGAGCATCCAGAATTAACTCAAGAGTTTATTAACAAAAATTGTGTAATACAATAGGGAATATTAATTCCCTTCTTGATTCCTTGTAATGCTTATAACGGACATAGTACCGAGTTTGCAGGGTATCAAGGAGAGTATTAAATACTCTAAATATAATTAATTGGAGGAGGTGGTTAATT
>Ga0209728_1001300_pt1 | contig 15778 bp, 18 predicted proteins | sample RifGroD1_FD_183997 | JGI IMG/M metagenome (GOLD analysis project Ga0209728, IMG submission 183997) | Groundwater microbial communities from Rifle, Colorado, USA - Groundwater D1 (SPAdes) (version 2) | ecosystem: Environmental > Aquatic > Deep subsurface > Groundwater | place: Rifle, Colorado... | reverse complement strand
GTAATACAAGAACATTCAAACCTTCAGATATTGATGGTGTGACGTGGAAAGAATCACTGAAAGATTTTGAGTGGGATGTGGTGATTGATGATTCAGAGAGCCAAGACAAACGAACATTATTCGCCGCTCTCCAAACATTCATTCAGACCGTAAAGAATAATCCGTTCGTTCAAACAATGATGCCTCCTCAGACGACATTACCAACCGGTGGAATGCTTGGTCAACAGACCCCGCAATTAACGCAATAATAACTTGGATAAAAACAAACAAAAAGAAATATTAGGAAAGATTGCCCCAATGGCTCCGATTATGAAGGAAAGAGTTACGAAAGCCGATAAGGATGTTATCAAAGCATTCTTCAAAGACGAATGGATTTCATTGACGATTGTTCGTGATTTGTTTTTTGGCTTCACAATCAGCGAATTTGAGAAAGGTGTAGTCCGTGGATTCACGGCTGACTTAAAAAAGACGCTTAAAAAGATTTTCGCACCTGAACTTTCTAAAGATAATCCAATAGGTTCTTCCGATTCAGCCGATTTGTGGACAGGTGTTCCAATCCTTCAGATTCCGTTTGATATGCAGGTGCAGAATCTTAAAGCTCAAAGAACATTCCTTGAAATGATGAAAACGGCGGTGAAACTTCTTGATGACCCAGACGGAGAGAAAGTGGATTTAGATGTTGTGATTCCCGAAGACGAAGCCGGACAGAAAGAAGCTGTTGTCAAAACTATCGCCCATCAGTGGTATGTCCGATTGGTAGAACAACAGCTCATTATCTTAAATACTTTCGCTTACCAAACAGAGGAAACACCAACGGAGATGGAGAATCGTTTGAAACGCGACAGTATGAAGTAATTTTATTATCAGGGAGCAAAAGTGCTTCCTTAACAAACACTTTTATGGCAAAAACAATGGCCGAGCTTCAGGCCTCAGTTGAAGCAAAGTTAGAAGCCGACACGGAGTTTCAGTCTTCACTCGCTAGTTTGTCCGATGACGACAAAATTAATGCAGTGAATGAAAGAAAGCAAAGCGAAATTGATTCTGAAATCTCTCGCCTCGCTGATGAAGCGGAAGCGAGAAAGAAATCAGACGAAATCGCTGGCAATCAGAAAACCCGTGCAGAAAAGGCCGAAGGTGAGCTTAAAAAGCTCAAAGGGAATGGGGGAACTCCTAATAATCCTCCTGAAAAAGATGCGGGGATTTCTCAATCAGATTTTTACGCTCTGATGAGAAATAATGTTCCCGAAGAAGATGCCGGAGAGGTTGCTGACTATGCCAAGCTGAAAGGTGTAAGCGTAGCCGAAGCCTTAAAGACGGGATTCGTTCAGGCACGACTGAAAACTTTAGGTGAGGAACGTGTTACAGCGAAAGCCACTAGCACAGGGAAGTCACCAAGAGGTTCAGGTAATGTGTCGGGAGATTCTATTTTGGAAAAAGCCCGTAACAACGGCGAGCTTCCGGAATCTGACGATGATATGAGGAAATTGGTAGAAGCAAGATTGGGGGTAAAGAAGTAAAAACGGTGGGATTAAACCGGTGGAATTATCAGGTTTAATCCATGCTCCTTTTCAAAAAGAATTATTATTTATTAAAAATCTTTTTGGATTGAAGGTGAGCACCATACTTCTATAAATACTATAAGCACATACACGAATCGGAGAAAATACGCTTTAAGCGCTATTGATACTTCGCTTCGCCACATGCTCGTTGCAGAAGCGGTCTGCAAAGTGGACACATCATCTGTTCGCTACATTGATAACCCGTATAACACGGCGCCTTCAACAGTCGTTCAAGCGATTGCTGGAACTTACAGTCCGGCGGCTCTTACCACATCAGATGCCGGACTCACGGTAGCCGATGAGTTTATCGTTTCAGAACACATTTACGACTTTGAAGCGGCTCTCTCTGCCTTTGATTTGTTTGCTTCTCGCATTGACGAGATGACCTACAGTGTCAAAGCGGCTCTTGATAAGTGGGTAGTGAACGAACTCTGTGCAGGCGGCACCGGAGCGATGGACACTCCGGCGGGCGGATTCACACAAGCGAATTGGCCGACAATTCTTGCCACGGTTATTTCAAAGACTGCGGCTTATGCCGACAGGATGAACGGTCTTTACATCATTGTTGAAGATACGGATTTGGTTGGAATTGTCCAATCACAGATGGGTTCCGGTTTCAACTTTGCCGATAGCGTTCTAAATAACGGTTTGATAAGCAATCAGGTTGGCGTTTCAATTTACGTTGTTCCGTCTGGCACATTTGTTGACGCCACTACTACAACAGCTTCAGGAACGAAAACTTGGACAAACTCCGGCCACAGAGTTGCTGGTGTAAAGAGAGTTACCACTTACGCCGCGCCTCGTGGAGTTCAGTATGACGAGAAAGGCGTAACTTCAAAGACAGGAAAAGAGGTCGTGGTCTGGGGTTACTGTGGCTTTAAGGCATGGGTGCCTCGCGCCGGTTTGACTCTTGATGTGACTATTAGCTAGAAACACTTATAATTTATTAAGTCAAGTCTATGAGATTTATTTTAACAGGACAAACTCGTTCGGATGCCATTAGAAAGGAAAAAATAATGGTTGATGATTCTGATTTTGAAGAATTAAATAAATACAATTGGCAACTTTCAAATTTTAATGCTGTAGTTAGACATGTGAAAGGAGAAAAGCAGGTTCAACTACACCGTATGGTTATGAAAGCTCCATTAGGTATTGAGATTGACCATATAGATGGCAACAGACTTAACAATCAAAAATCAAATCTTCGTTTCGCAACGAGTTCGCAAAATAAAATGAATCGTGGGCCGAGAAAGGATAATCACAGTGGTTATAAGGGTGTGTCTTGGCATAAACAAATCAATAAGTGGACTTCCCGAATCCAAATTGGAAACACTTATAAGCACTTAGGGTTATTTGAAAATATTATTGAGGCTGTAAAAGCCTATAATAATGCCGCTTTAAAATTTCACGGTGAATTCGCTTGGCTAAATAAATTATAAATTTTCTGGGGGGCGTGCGGTGCAGAGTTTACCCCACCGGTTCTCTGCCTCGCATACCCCCCAGAATCAAAAAATATATGAGTAAAAAGAACATATTAAACATCAAAATTGACTCTAAAGAGCCGGAAGAGCCATCGGCGCAGACAGCGACTTCAGCGGACGAACTGAAGAACATCTACGCTATGTCAAAAGCTCTCAATCCGTATATCTACGAATTGAAAAAGAAAGACGCAGAACTAGCCAAGAAGTTGGCGGCTCTTAAAACATTATCAGCTTAACCTTCACTAAATGAATGTTAAAAATTTATCGGTATTGGTAGCAACGGTGGGGGTAGTGGTGCTTGCCAGCGTTGCCGTGTTCCGAACACCTCCGACACCGCAAGTAATTGTGAATGTTCCTGAAACGCAGGCAACAGAACAGACTTACGGTTCCGGTGGCTGGGATTTTCCTTCACCCTATATTCGTTTTGGAGATAGGTGGATAGAAAATAGACGTGTTGAAATGGTGACTTCAACAACCGTTAGTTCCACAACGCCTTGCGCGATTCTATCGCCAACTGCGACTTCTACGTTCCAAACAGCGTTCTATCTCTCAACGGCCACGTCTTCGGCAATTTCCGTTCAGTTGTCCACTTCAACCTCAAATACGAGGTATGCGACATCTACGGCTATTGTCGGAACACCTGTTAGCTTCGCGGCTAATGTTGGCGGAGTGGTTATAAGTGCGCCGGAGAACAGCACTCAGTGGGTGCCCGGTAGCACTTGGCTTGTTTGGTCTGTATACGGTTCAGGAACTGGTGGTGGATATGCTGGTGGCGGTGCGGGTGCAAAAATTGACGGAACTTGCACTGCAACATTTTTCCAGCTCTAAACTCAAAGGCCTAACGGCCTTGAGCTAGAACAATAAATTATCTTTCTAACTTAAGTCCGTAAGGATTTATCAATTAAATTAAAAAAATGAATAAAAAAGTTTTCGCTTCAATCGTGGCGGTTCTCATTGTCGGAGTATTAGCGATTTCCACCATTGATTTCAAATCAGTGTCAGGAAATGTAACCGGAAATCAACCGGCCCCAGTTAGCACGTTTCAGACTTTCACATTCTTTGCCACTTCAACCTATGCCTACACAGGTTCAACGGCAACGACTACGACAGCGACTTCTACAAATATCACATCGTGGTTTGATTCAAATGGTAAAAAAGATTCCGGTTATTTCGTAGTAGCGGGAGCAAAGAAAGTTCAAATGTATTTCACCTACGACGGTTCTACAACGACACCGACAGGCACAGCGGGATTCAGGGTGCAGGGAAGCCCTAATGGTAGTGATTGGTATAATTTCCAAAAATTAGTTCTCTCAACATCAACGACTAAAACAACTGTAAGTGAAATCTTTATGACGGGTGCAACAACTACCGTTCCGGTTTCACTTGACCTCACAGATGACACTTGGTTTGCAATCCGATGTCTTCCGAGACACGTTGATTCATTAAGACAAAACGGCCAATTTAGTTGCAAAGCAACGGGGGAGTTCTAATTGACACTAATTGATACTTTATGACCTACGACCAAATTAGGAGCAAAATTTATCTTTTAACGAAAACGAATGTTACTTCGCTTCCTAACGCGACACTTAATTTGTTTACTCAGCCGGCCGAAGATAAAGTAAACGCGCTTCTAATGAGGTGTGATTCGCGTTGGCAAGTTGATGATTCAAATTTCACTAGCACACTAAATTCTGCTACGACCGCAATCGTATCTGGTCAACAAGATTACACAATTTCCACAGCTCATCTAACCATTGACCGAGTTAGGGTAAAAGACTCATCCGGTAACTGGCACATTTTGACACCTGTTGACATTAAGGACTTAAATAACGACGGAGCCCTTGCATACTTCAATGGTTCAGGATTGCCCACCGAATATGACAAGGTTGGAAATTCAATTATTCTCGGCCCGATTCCAAATTATTCACAAGTTGCTTCTTTAGAGATTACTTTCACTCGTGGATTTTTGAAATTTGACTACTCAACCGGCGCTTTTACCGATTCAACTGGAAGTGTAAGTAGTTCGCCCGGCTGGAATTTACTTTTCCACGATTTAGTAAGTCTATATGCGGCTTACGATTATGTAATTGTGAATATCCCTAAACTTGCCGGTGGTTATCTTGCCGCAATTCAAAGCATGGAAGTAAAAGCGGAAGAATTTTACGGGAATAGAAGTCATGACGAAAGACCGAGAATGACAACAAGTTATGAAGGGAATAACGGGGGTAATATGAGTGGTCGCCTTAATAGTTCGGGTAATGATTCAAATAGATAACATGAAAGATTTGCAAGAAGGAATAAAAATTGTCGGGAAGGTTAGGATAGTTCACTCAAAAGCTGATGGCACAGTTGTTAGTGATACCGGCTGGCTTAAAAATACGATTACAACGGCAGCACTCGCCGCAGTGTCCGGTTTGGTAGGTAATACTGGTTCACAAACAGCCTTTACTTATTTAGCTGTCGGAACATCAAGCACGGCTGAATCTGCCGCGCACACCGCATTACAGGCGGAAGTTACTGATACTGGTTTAGAACGAGCGGCCGCGACTGTTTCCCGCGTTACCACAACGCAAACAAACGACACCTTGCAACTTGTAAAGACTTGGACAGCTACCGGGGCGAAAACCATAGAGGAGGTTGGAATTTTCAACGCTTCCTCTGCTGGAGTAATGCTTGGCAGGAAATTAACCACTACTAAAACGATGGCAGACACCGACACTCTCGCTATAACTTACAAAGTATCTTTTGCATAGAAAATGTCTACCATTTTTAATCCAGACGCAAATCCCGAATCTACCAGTGTGGATGGTTATGCTGGGATAAGCGGGTCTCCAGATTGGAACACTTCTTGGGTTGCCACTACAGGCAGTGTGGCAGAGCCGAGTGCTACAACTTTTAGCATCGCAGGTAGAACTACGTCAGGATTTGAAATTAACAGAGTATTTTTACTATTTGACACTTCAGCCATTCCTGCTACGGCAACAATTGTGAGCGCAGTTCTTTCTTTGTATATAACTGCTGTGGCTGACGCGGATACCACATCTTTAGTTCTAATTTCGTGCAACCCCGCAACAGATACTGATTTAATTACAGCAGATTTTAATAAAGCAAATTTTGGAACCACAGAATTTGCTACAAGGAAAACTCTGGCCACACTCAGCACATCTGCTTATAACGACATCACACTTAATGCTAGCGGCATTGCGGCAATTAGTTTGAACGGTATCACTTATTTAGGAATTCGGATTTCCACCGATTATGACAATTCTGCTCCGACAGGAAACAATGTTGTAGTTGGGCAAACGGCAGAAGGAGCGAATCCCCCGAAATTAACCGTTACTTACTCCGTAGCTTTCACCGCTGATGTTTCTGATTCAATTACTTTAACTGAGGCAAAAACGGCCACTAGAGGGGCGTTAAAGACAGTTACCGATTCAATCAGTCTTTCTGAAGTAATGACATCTCTCCGTGCTCTGGTTAAAACCGTTACCGATTCAATTTCACTCACTGAAAGTTTGACAGCTCTCTACACAGATACTTGGGTTTCCGTCGCCAAGGCAACTTCAACTTTTACGGGGTTGGTAAAGAACGCTTCAACATGGGTGAACGGAAGTAAAAATTCCACAACTTTTACAAATAATTCAAGGCACATACCTTAATGCCCACTATACCGATAACAAATTTTGCCAACGGAATGGCTTTGGATAAATACCAAAATGGAGATGGTTTGTGTTATGTTTCAAAAAATTTGGATATTTTCCGTTCTCCAAGCCGACTATTTTCTACCGTTGCAATGCTTGCGGACACAACAGGCCAATTCAATGTCGGTAACATCTTGGCTGGCAGTGACGGAAAGATTTATGGTTTAGGCACGGTAGACGCGACAACTCTAACTCAGGATATTTTCTTCAAAGCCGCACCTAATACTAATTGGGCGCAGATTCATGCAAATAAACTGCGCTCCGGCCAGACTATTGATTATAGGGGTTTCAGTGAATACAAGGCATATTTTTATGCTTTCAATCAAGGTCAGTATTTAGGCAAATATGATCGGGCCGGAGTTGCCTCAGCTGATGTCACTTTCATAAATTTAGGTGCTTTTACAAACTGCGCTCAACCAATTGTCCACCCAAAAGACGATTGCCTGTATATTCCTCATGATAATAAAATCACAAGGCTTAATGACGCTACCAATAATGGAGTTGTTTTAACTCTTCCTAGCACTCTAAAAATTACAGCATTATCATGGTATGGAAATTATCTCGCAATAGCGTGTTCACAAATTACAAATGGAGGATTGGGTAATGCGGCACTCCGTTCCGTTGTCTATCTTTGGGATAGAGATTCATCACTCACAACATTGTCGGAAAGCATTGAATGGGGAAGCGGGGAGATTTCAATCATGAATAATATTGACGGTGTTTTGATGACTGTTGGCAACAGCGCAGGAACGGCTACTTACGCGGTTGATAAAAACTCTTTGCAAATAAAGGCATACGCAGGAGGACAGGTTCAGTTGGTTAAAGAATTTTTTACTACAAAACAAACCACTACCAAGCCAAGTGTTACGGTCAATTCAAGAGTTGATTTCGTTTATCAAGGAAAATGGTATTTTTCCGCCGATATTGTTGGTGGCTCAACAAGTCCTGAAATTAAAGGATTGTGGGCATTAAGTAAAAGTAAAACTACCGGGGCTTATTCAGTCTGTATTGAAAATTTGTCAGGTTTGTCTGTTCTTGCCGCCGCTTCAGTCGGTGACTTTTTTGTAACAGTTGATACTGCGGTTGGAACCACTAAAAAAAGCAATATCCCCGATGGCGACACACCGTCACTTACCTACAACACGGGGACTTACGAATCGGTAATCAATCCCAATATGCCTCTTGGGCATTATCTTCAAAAGAAACAACTAATTTCTGTAGCGGTAAATTTCCTTGCATTAACTACAGGACAACAAGTCGGCATTTCTTACCGAGTTGATAGTGAATTAGAAAGCGCTTGGACAAGTATCGTAACAGCGACAACAGTTGGGGATATTTCTCTTGTAATGAACTCATTAAGTGATGGAACGCAATTTACTTTAGGAAGAAATTATGAGTTCAAACTTACGACTGCCGGGGGTGCGGTAATTCATCCTTCAACTTATAAATACGAATTACTTGAAACAAATATATGAACGAAATTGAAAATTTGAAAAAAAGAGTTGCGGAGTTGGAAAGCGTTATCAGACGATTAAGTTTATTGGATCGTTATGCTTTTGAAAAACTTATCCAGATTTTAGATGGACGAAATATAATTGTTGGCACGACAACCGGAACTAAAATCGGCACGGCAGTAACCCAGAAAATCGGATTTTTTGGCGCAACTCCTGTCGTAGCTCAAGCCGGAGCCGCCGGAACTGCCGATGCAACTTATAGTGCGAACGAAGTCACAATGATTAATAATATGTATACCGCGATGAGGAATTATGGCCTTCTCGTGGGCTAATAAAACTATGGCAAAAATCTTCCAGCAAAATGGGCAGTCGGTTTATGAAGAAAATGGTAAAACAATTTCCGCTACGACCGGACAGGAAGTTTCGCCTACCCAAAATGCGTCTATGGGGATTGCCACAGCCCCGACGGTCATAAATTCTAATACTTTAAGTGGTGGGTCAACTCCGGCTTTTCAACCTGTCCAACCTTCCGTAGTCAACACCAACTACGCTCCGCCTGTTTTGTCTAACATTCCGGCCCCGACAGCTGTAATGACACCGCTTGAGCAACAAATTCAAGATTTGATTAAAAGCACAACGCAAAATAATACGGATTTGGCAGGGCAAGCGAATTATAGGAACGAACAGAATGCTACACAGGATATTACGGGTAAAACTCAAATCATTAACGACTTAGTATCTCAATTCAATAACAGTGTCAGAAAGGCTCAAGATATTCCAAACCAAGACCAACTGAATGCCACAGGTCGTGGGATAACGGCGGCGGGTTTAGCACCCATTACAGCGGCACAAGTTCGTATAAATTCCATTCAGCAAAACATTCTGGCCTCGCAAATTGAAACAGCAAAAGGTAATTTGAGTTATGCACAACAGTTGGTTACAGACGCAGTAAATGCCAAGTATGCGCCCCTTGAAGCTGAAAGAGATGCGAAGATAAAAAATCTTGAATTACTCCTACAAAGTCCGCAACTTACAGTGGAAAAAAAGAATCGTGCTGATGCCCAGCTTGCTTATCAAACAGCGCAGAAAGAACAAGAGGCACAAGCAAAATCTGATATGGCGGATCAGTTGAATTTGGTAAACACGGCGATTCAGAATGGATTGACTGATACAAGGGTGATTCAGCAAATTCAAAATGCAAAGACGTTGGCGGAGGCTCAACAGATTGCGGCACCTTATATGCAAAAGGCGGTTACTTCTAAAATAATCGGCTCGGCTTCTACCGGATATTATCAAGTGGATAATAATGGAAATCTAACTCCTTTAACGCCGGGTAGTGGGAATAGTCCGGCTGAAACTAAACCAATAAGTATTCTTGACGTTCAAAGATACAATGAATTATATCCAGAAGCGGGTGTAGTGGCGGGAGATACAGAAACGCAAGCTAACGCAAAAATCGCGGCATCAAATACGCCAGAGGCGAAATTAAAAACAAAAATTACCGGATTCCAAACTTCCGGCGCACCCTACGATCAAGTTGTAAATGATATAAATACCAGCACAACGATAAAAGACAAATCCACGGCTTTGAAAGTGGCGAAAGATGTTTATGGAGTTTCTGATACTACTAATGCACCTTCAAAAATTGAAAATGCTATTAAAGAACTTTCAACATCGGGAAGATTAAATAATCAAGATATTAGGTCAGAATTAAGCAAAGCCGGATATTCCGCAAAAGAAATCGCAAACTCTAGTGTGGGAGGGATTATAAGCAAAATCGGTGCGTATCTTTTTGGTGAATCAATATGAGTAATCTTTTTGACACACCTGCAAAAGTTTCAGGAAACATTTTTGATACCCCCGTAGCTAAAACTTCCGGAAATCTTTTTGATACCGGCACTGTTGAAGGTTTGTCTAACTTGGCTCAAAAATCTGGTCTAGGAGCGGAAGCGGCAAAAATAACTAATACCACACCAAAACTTTCTTTTCTCCAAAGATTAGGAACTGGTCTTTCGGCTTTCAATCCGGCCAACGCTGTATCAACCGGAATGGAAAAAGGATTGGGCGCGGGACTTTTGGAATATCCAAAAGATATTTTGACTGGAATTGGTTCAGCCATTACAGGAAAAGATTATCAACCAGAACGCAAAACATTTTCAGACGTGGCGGAAAAACTTGGAGTAAAAAACGGCATAGCAAAATTCGGTATTGGATTTGCCGGTGATGTTCTACTTGATCCGACTACATATTTTGGCGGTGCAATTGCGAAAGGTTTAGGTTTTGTGGCCAAAGGTGGAACGAAAATTGCTTTGGAGGGTGTTGGTAAAGTCGCACCGGAAGTAAAAACTGGTTTGGAACTTGTCGGCACAGGATTACAAGACGCACTTGGTAGGGCATTTCAATATGGATACAAGGCAAGTAAAGGTGCAACACAAGATGTTCTCACTTTCCTTTCAAAAGAACAGCAGGCGAAACTTGGTCTGGCCTCTTCTAATTTGGATAGATTGGGCACTGGAGTTTTGACACAATCCCAACGAGAGGAACTTGCTTTGAAAATGATTGCGGGAAAGAGGGCGGAGTTTACGGCGCGTAATGCAACCGCAGAACAATTTAGTGCTATATCAAAAGGACAACTACCAGAGGAATTACAAAATAAAATCACTGAATTTGGTTTTTTAAAAGATTCAGTGGTAAATAATCCGGCTAGACAATTATCAAGATATGCGAACAAGAATGGAGAGTTGCCAGAAGTTATTGGTAGTGGGAAGGGGATATTTGGTAAAACGGGTGATGAAAAGGTCACAGAGTTGGGATTTTCTGATTCGGAACAGGCGAGACAAGCGTATGGGGTTTATAAAAAACAAGTTCAAAAATTAAAAATCTTGTCAGAAGATATTAAAAATAGTAAAGGTTTATTCAAGGATGAAAAAGTATTAGATAATTTGCTTGCAACTGGTGCGGCAGAAAATATGAAACTGTCAGCGGGCCAAATTGCCAAAGAAACGGCACAGTCTACCGATCCTTTAGTTCAGAAAACAATAAACGAACAAATCGCTCGTTCTCAAAAAATGGGGCAGGGAATTACGGAAAATCCCTACGAGGTATATTTTCCTTTTATCAAAAAAGATAAACTGGCAAAATTCTTGAATGAAAGTAAAGGAATAAAAGTAGGAAGTGAGGGATACCGAAAACAATTCAAAAACCTTTTGACGAACGACAGCATGGAACTTGACCCCGCCAAAGCATTTTTCACCAGAGAATCGCAAATTGTAACGGACAGAATGACTAGAAGTTTTCTCGGTGGGTTCGTTGGAAAATATGGTAAGCAACTTGACGCGTTCACGAACTCGGACGAAGCGGCAAAAGCGGGCTACCAACTCATAAAAGAAAAAGGAATTTTTGGAAAGGAACTAGGTTATGTAAAAGAGTTTGACGCAAAACTGATTCGCGATTCAATCTCTCCAGAATTTCAGACTGTAAATATGCTTGCAAAAGCGACTGGTTTTGATGTAGTTACTTCGCTTTTCAAGAGAAGTGTTACGGGATTATTCGCGCCATTTCACGTGCGCAACTTCGTATCAGGACAGATACAGAACTTTGAGACACTTGGAATCGGTGCATTGAATCCACGCAACATCGCTATCGGGCAAAAAATTGCTTACCTAATGGGCAAGAATGAAAAACTACCAACAGGCCTTATTGAAATAGGAGGAAAGTCAATGAAGTTTAGCGATGTAATGAAGCCGTTTCAAGATAGATTTTCGGGAGATACTTTCTACAATGCTGATTTTGAAACTGCTCTAAAAAGTGGAACTGAATTAAAAAGCGTTGCGGGAACATTCTCAAAACAACGCGCAGTAGAAACGCTTAAAACCGCAGGGCTTGGGACAGAAGCAATACCTTTCAAAGTCGGGCGAGCAATAGGTCAATACATAGAACACCAACAAAAAGCTACGGCGTATGTAACGGCTCTTGGACAAGGAAAAGGAATCAAAGAAGCACTGCAACTCGCGGAGAATGCAGGATTTGATTACCGCGCACTTACCAAATTTGAAAGCCAGATAATGAGACGAATCATTCCGTTCTATTCGTTTACTCGTAAAAATCTAGAACTCCAATTAAAGACATTAGGAGAAAACCCACAGAGAATAAATCAGGTGTTGGCGTTCTTCGGGAATGTAGCGACAATGGGCGGACTAACAGACGAGGAACGCGGCGCGTTACCAGATTACTTGAAAGACCAACTCGTTATCAGTTTCGGAAAGAATAAACTCGGACAACCGATCGTGGCGGCCGAATTCGGGACACCGATAGAACAGCCCGGACAAGCATATCTCGGTAAAGGACTGGGAGATTCAATAAGAAGAATTGCATCATCTCTAAATCCACTCATTAAAACTCCTATGGAGAAAGCATTTGGTAAAGACTTTTTCCAAGACCGACCGCTTAAAGAAGTCATAGAAGCACAACAGTATCAGATACTTCCCGAATTCCTAAAGGACTTTATAGGATTCAAGCAGTATGATAAACCCGTATTCAAAATGGTAAATGGTAAATGGATAGATACTGGAAAGACACAAACGAAATACACCGCCGACCCAGAGAAACTACATATCCTGCGAAACCTTCCGACCACTCGTCTGTTCGGTTATCTCTATGAAATCTACCGACCCGAAGAAGAGACTGTCGCAGGAGCAAGATCACTTAATCTACTTACGGGAGTAAAACCTAAACCTATTGACACCCAGACAGTAGAATACTTCCGAGAAAAAGAAAAGAGAGACGAGCTTGAAGCACTACTTATGAGGACCGGTGTTCTAAAGGAGTTTACGAAACTATACGAACCCAAGAAATAAAATTAACAACCACTCCACGTTCCGCCGGTCATAAACTCACAAGGTCTGTCTGTTGCAGGATTCTCGTAACTCCGCACGTCAGTTTTATTAGAACCGCTCAATAAAAGCATTGCGCCGATCCAAATTATCAAGAAGATTGTTCCCGCTATTGCTGGTTTCATATTTTGACCAATGAAGTCGTTAAACTCATTTGTTCTTTAATAATTATTCTTCCCATGTGCCTTGCCAGTAACAGTAATTCCGTTAGCTGTTGCGGTAATCACTCTCATGTCCGGACCTTTAGGAACATATACAAGATATGCGGCTTGATCACCACGCCCACCACCTGTAATTACAGTTATAGGATTCCCATCTGGTTTATAAGTTGTCTGGAAAATACCTTCATCATCAGATGAAACAGTAACTTCAACGCCAGATTTTCTTACTCCATTTTCAGAATAATAAATATACACTTCGCAGTTGAAAGGTGTGGCGTAAAATCTGCAATTATCTGCACTCAAAGTTAATTCTTTTTTTACTTCCGGCACCACAGGCACTTCCACCACGTTCTGTTGCACCGTCTGTAAACTCTGTTGTGTCTGTTGTAATTGAGTCGTTAAATTATCAATCTTCTGTCCCAACACCACCGCTTCAGTAGAACTAACCGGATCCACCGTAAACGACACCAACAGATTCACGAAAGCATTAGCAGGAACACCCGGTGCCGCTTGCACGACAGTAATTAAAGATTCAGCTTGCACCACCGTGATATTAGAAAAAGCAGTAATGAGATTAGTAAAAGCAGATGCCGGAGTTGTCGGGGAAGATTGAACCACACCAATTAAAGAAGTTGCTTGCTCGGTTGTGAGGGGAGCGGCATAAGCCGGAGTAGCAAAAACCATCAAAAACGAAGCCAAAATTATTAGATATTTTTTCATAGAATTTATGGATAAAAATAATAAAGAATGCACATCTATTTTTTCGTCGAAGGATTTTGTTTGGACGAATCCTGATTACCAGTTTGACCAAAATTCTGGATCGGTGACTTCAATCCCTTTTCCGGCAACTCCGTATCAATTTTACCATACTGGCTCTCAAACTTTTCAACCTCTTTCTGAAAAGCCAGCATTATCCTTTTTGCGTGCGCAGGTGTTATGGCATATCCGATCAGTTGTGTTCCTGACGTGGCAAATAACAAAAAGACTTCTTGGTTTAAGTCGTAACCAAAATTTAGATTACTTAAAAACTGGAACGAGCCTTGAAAAGGGATTACCTTATTTTGATTGTCCATATGAATTTAACAGTAAATAAAAACAAAATTCGCCACTCCTATTACGGAGAAGCGGCGAATCATGGCCGGAACCCCGTAATTGGTTCTGACAGGTGAACCCTACCATATCCATTAAGATAATGCAAATTAGGGAAACTAAGTTATCCACAACTACACAACATGAAATAACGAGAAAAAAAGGTCAAATTATAATATAATTAATAAAACGAATTGGAAAAAGGGCCACCAAGATTATTTGGTGTCCCTTTTTATGGAAGATAGAAAACTTCAAAAACTAAAAGCCGCTCTTGAACTCCTAAATGTGGACACGATGTCTTCGGCTGATTTCACAAAAGCATTTGAAAAAGTGATGCAGATTTTTGTTGCTATGCGCACCGCCAACGAAACCGAGCGGGCGAATTTGCTGTCCACGTTTGAAAAGAAAATGGGAGAAATGGAAATGATGATGAAAGAACACGGCGCGGAAATGTCTGACGGCACGAAAAACGCTAAAAAGGAAATGATGGAATACTGCATGGCGGAGATGCGGAAAATGCACACCGAGCAAGCGACAGGAATGAATATGTTGCGGGACAAACTTCGCGAGGTTAAAGACGGCAAGGACGCTGACGAGCAGAAAATTATTAAAGAAGTTTTGGCCCTAATTCCGCCTGTCAAAGAACTTCAACCGGAAACTCCGGCGAGTATTGCCAACAAACTTGAATCAATTGAGCCAGAAGACGAAAAGTTAAAGATTTCTGCAATTCGTGATTTGCAAAAAGAGCTTGATGAACTTCGCAAACTTCGCGGACAGGTGTTTGGCGGAGGTGGGGGATTTTCAACAATTGCTTTCAATTCGCATATGCTGGATTGGACAGTTTTAGCGACTGGCGATGATGTAACCACAGATTTTACTATCGGGCATACTCCAAACCCGACAGAATCTTTGGAAGTAACTGTTGGTGGGGGGAATATGTTTTTGACCGATGACTATACCTATAACGCTACCACACGGGTTGTTAGTTTTGTTACAGCTCCACCAACTGGGGCAAAAATTAGGTATCGTTGCAGAATTTAATATAAAAATATATGAAAAAACTTTCAATCGCACTTCTATTTTTTATTCCTTCTTTAGTTTTTGGAGCTTCAACGCTTTGGGAATTTTACCAACCTTCAATGCCTTCGCTTTCCGAACGTGCCGTAATTTATGCTAATTACTTTTCTGACACTTACACCGGAACCGCCGAACAGAATACAAAACTTTTAACAGTTTTGGATTCTAAAGAGGCGCCTATGATTCTTGGCGCTTCGGTTTTGTATCCATACCAAGGTGGAACGGGCAAGGGAAGCGTTGTCGTCGGAGATGTCGGAAAGTATCTCAAAGTTTCCGATGATTCGCCTTTTACATACTCTTTTGACACACCGGCAGGAGGTGCTGGCGACATCACAGGAGCTTCATCACTTGGCACTGGCACAAA
>Ga0209728_1001299_pt1 | contig 15782 bp, 32 predicted proteins | sample RifGroD1_FD_183997 | JGI IMG/M metagenome (GOLD analysis project Ga0209728, IMG submission 183997) | Groundwater microbial communities from Rifle, Colorado, USA - Groundwater D1 (SPAdes) (version 2) | ecosystem: Environmental > Aquatic > Deep subsurface > Groundwater | place: Rifle, Colorado... | reverse complement strand
TACAATCCCCCTCCCGACAAACCCACCCACCACAAACAGGAACTACAGTAGCAATATCCAACCCCATAGCTCCACAGTGCCCCCCACACCCAGCCATAAGATGCCCACGTGGGCCAGTAGGACTAAACAACTGACAGCTATCACAGCCCTTCTCCATAAACTCCTCACAACACCCCGTCTGTAACCTAACCACTTGGTCATGATAACTACATTCACCCAACCAAAGAGAATCCCCCAACACAAAACTCCTACACTGACTACAAGTCGGTTTTTTTAACCCCAATCTCCAAACCCCCCTCTAAAATTTTCCCCAAAGCCACTATAACAACCTCTGACCCCTTCTGCCGTATAACCTCAATAAGAGCTTTCTCGGCTGGGGTGACACGCATAATTTCCGTTTTTTTCTCTGCCAACCTCCTAAAATAATGTTCTTGGAGAAACAATATAATCGAATTCTCCCGGATACCAACGACCGCCTAGAGTAAATTGACTACATAAACCTCTAAATCTGTCCGAAGATATTGGCATAACTCCCCGGCCACTATATCCTACATAACAACCGGGACTTTCTAAATGACCTTCTATAAGATAAATAAACTGTCCTTCGTAAAAAATAGTGTAATAATATTCTGTCACTATATCCCTCCTTTGAATTTCCTCCACAAGTCCCTCCCGGCTGGGAGAGACCTAGCAAGAAACTAAGAATTATATTCCTCCTGAACCTCCAACCCCTCCTGTTGCAAATCGTTATCCTCTCTATAAACCTCTAAATCCGCTAAGCTACCGCATTGCTCTGTTTTACAGTACCAAGCCCCTTCCTCCTGTACATAAAAAGCATCCGTGCCAAACCTTGCATTTGCATCTACTTCCATATTACCGTATTCCTTAGCTCCAATAACCACATCCTCCACACCGTCAGCCACCAAAGTAATAGCTGAACACGTACCATTAAAGATTCTTAATTTATACATATAATTTCTCCTCCCGGCCCGTAGGCTATATAAAATTTAACTCCCACCTACACAGTAACATAACCCAAACAAATTGTAAACAAAAAGTTACACCAAAACAAAGAAAAAAGACAGAGAATAAACCCCTGCCTCACAGCGTATACAAACACTTCTCCACCCCTAAACAGATATTCTGATAATCACATCTCTCACACATAAGTATATCAGCCGGATTGACCTTCCCTATCTCCCCCAGGGCTTCTGACACACATCGGGAATGAGCTATTAGAAAAAGGCTATGCTCCCTGGGTGACAAGTCCCACAAAGCCGGTTCCGTGTAGCAGGTATTTTGCCAACGACATTTTGAACATTGCATACTACATACCTCTTTCTATATAGTCAACAAAATTCCTCTTATGCCCTTCTAGCTGCATAATGTTATCCAGTGCCCTAGCTACATAATTAACAGACACCTTCCAGATTCTCATATATTCTATTAACTTTTTCTCTTCTACAGTTAAACGGCTTAATTTAGTTTTAACTTGGTCTGTAGGTCTACCCCTTTTAGCTACTTCCGCTTCTGCCATCTTATTCCCACCCCTTCTTATTATTGTCAACATAATTATATTTTAAATACAAAAGTTTTTCAATAGCCATTATAACATATTAGTAAAACAAAATATGTGACCGTGACCACACTTTTGTAAATATTTTTTACTTTTGATACAAAAATATATTTACACCACAAAGATAAAATGGTATTATATTTTCGTATACAAAATATACTTAATAAGAGAGAACAAAGGTATCCCGAACATATGTTTGCATTTCCGGAAAAGAGGTGGTACAATCTAGTAGAAAACGTGAAGGGGGTAAGTCCATGGGGAATAGAAAAATAGACCTAACGAACTGTAAAGAAATAATAGTTTTTGGGAAAACCCAGGACGGTAACAAAGTAGAATTTGTAGAGTGCAGCGAAGAATTTTTGGTGCTTGTACGTGATGCCATGGCTGACAAGGCTAAAAACCTTTTCCTTGGTTGCGTATTCGAACCTCTGGAAATTTCCTAAATTTTCGTATAACTAATTAACCAAAAAATTAAAAAGGGGGATACATCCACATGGAAAACAACGACCAAAACACAATGCTAGACATGGTTCCTGAGCAACAAGCTCTAGTAGTAGCACAACCGCTTTTCACCCCACAGGAAATAGCAGTATCAAGCTGGACAAGCCTAAGCATGACTACCCATAGGGATAAAGCAATGGTTTTCAACGCCATTTCCAATCCTGACCATAAAATTATAGATTTTGTAGGCAAGAAAATAGAATTCGTTGATGTTTACGCCCAGGCAGAAAAATTTGTTGATGATGAAAGTGGGGAAATATCGGACGGAACGCGCGTAATCCTGTTTGGAGTAAATGGTGAAAGCTATACTTGTGTAAGTGGTGGCATAAAACGCTCTATACAAGCCCTATTTGCAACCTTTGGCATACCACCATACAACCCCCCACTAGCTGTAATACCTGCACTTGTACGCTCTACAATGGATGCTAAAAAGAATATCCTAAAGCTAAACATTCCGATTGACTAACCAACCAGGGAGGGACTAAATAGTCCTTCCCTTTTCCCTACCCGTGAAGGGGGAGTGAAATATAGCTAAAAAAACCACAGAAGCCCAACGCATGGCATACGCTGAAAAGGTGGCCAGCGGGGGTATGACCCGTAGACAAGAGATAAACCGCTTGGAATATGCCAGGGCTTTGACTGGTAACCCCAGTATAACCTGGAAACAAGCACAGAAACAGCTAGACAGTAGCCAGCGCATAGTAGTACAGCAAATGGCTACAATGAAACAAGCCGACAAAGCAAAACAGGCAGAATTTTTTCACGGTAACAACTACAAAGGAACCCAAACCAAGTGGCAACAGCTAATAAAGGACAACCCGGCCAACGCCAAAGTATTAGAGCAGCAAAAAAGAATGATAGAGCTTAAAATGGTTTTTGGCAAAGCTGTCCTGTCTGACAAACAGAAATACGAAATACAGAAAGTCCTTGAATACCTTGATGTTGACGATTACGAAAGCTACTGGGGGTATTAGCAATGAGTGAAGACCCCATATTAAAAAAGGCCCGTCAAGCCCGCTACAGAGAACGCCACAGAGAACGATTAAGAGAAAAGGCAACCATCTATAGGGCAGAAGCCCCGGAAGCTGTAAAGGCTAGCCTTGACAAGCACAGACACGCCAACAGGGACACAATAAACGCCAAGCAGCAAGAAACCTACAACCAAAAGAAAAAAGGAAAAATGGGAGAAGCTCCGCAGATGCCCCGTTTTGTATCCATAGACGGTGAGGCACATAGAGAGACCCCCTACAACAGCGTATATAGTTTTTTACGTGCGAGCGGTTATCCCCCCTTAATAAGAAGGCAGGGACTTGGCACAAGAGAGATTTTTGAATATCTCTATACAATAGCCCCCGGTACAGTGATAGTCGGCTTTGTCCTAAACTACGATTGGGAAAATTGGCTGAGAGACATACCAGACGACGGCTACAAATACCTAACAGGCGACATAGAAATACAGCCGGGAGAAAATAGCACATGGGAGATAGTAACCAAGACCTCCAAGAAAACAGGCGAAACAAAGATATTAAACAACACAATAAAATGGGAAGGATATACAATTTCCTACTTCCCCAAAAAAATCCTAACCCTTGAAAAAGAGGGGTACAACGGCAAGCCATGGATAAGAAAAGTCCTTGATGTGTGGGGGTATTGCCAGAGTAGCTTTGTAAATGCCTGCATAGCATGGCAAGTAGCCACACCCGAAGAGATGGCCGAAATAGAAGAAGGTAAAGGAAACCGTGACGTATTCTCCTGGACAGACCTACCCTACATAACGAAATACAACCAGTGGGAACTCGAAAAAATGGTTATCCTTGCACAAAAGATTTTTACCGGGATTAATGATGCTTGCAGAATTGCAGACCTTCCTATTCGGCCAAGCGGTCAAGACCTATACGGCCCTGGAGCCATTGCAAGAAAACTACTTAAAAAATTAGATTGGCCGAACTGCTTAGGTAGAACAGAAATACCTTCCAAGGCAATGGAAAGTTTTCTGGATACTGTAGAAATGGCAGACGGCCAACAGAAGGAATACTTAAAAGCTTTTCCTATTATATCAAGTTATTATGGTGGACGCATAGAGGCAGCTTGCACAGGACGATTTAAAAAAGTTTACGATTACGACTTGCATAGTGCCTATCCTTCTGCCGTGGTTAGATTACCTTACCTGCCTAAAAAAATGGTATGGAAAAAGTTTAGTAACCCGGTACAAGGGCTAAATTGGGTAACAGCTAAAAGGCCAGTCGGTATGTTTTACGTTATGTGGAGATTTCCTAACGGGTGGAACTGGTATCCTTTTCCCACCCGACAAAAGAAATATCATAACGTATTCTACCCGGCTGACGGCCAAGGCTGGATTTGTGGGCCAGAATTGTTTGCAGCAATAGACACTATACCCGACATAGAAAAGTATATATTTGTTTATAGGGCTTGGACTGTGCCCCTGCCGGATAAGATTAAATCCCCAGTAAGTCAGCACATAGAAAATATGTACACGGTACGGGCTAACATAAAAAAACAGCAGCCCGGCGCACAGCTAGCCCTAAAGCTAATACTAAACAGTATGTACGGCAAACTACTACAACAGATTGGGGCTAGTATAGCAAAGCCTGGATTGTTTCACGACCTTGTAGCTAGCTGGATAACCAGTTGGACACGGGCAATGATATACCGGGGGATAGCCCCCCACCGCAAAGGAAAAACAATAATATCCATCCAAACAGACGGAATTCTTACCAAGAAAAAGCTAGACCTGCCGTTATCACCTGGGCTAGCTGATTGGGAGTTTGAAGAGCTACACGACTACAGGCAGGTACTACCCGGCCTATACGACTACGACGACGTCAAAGGTGGCCGGAAAGTAAGAAGAAGAGGCTTCCCCAAGACGTTTGATTTTAATAAAGCCTGGGAAACCTGCCATGACTTTGGAGCTAAGTATAATGTAAGATTCCAAACCTTCTTAGGACGACGATTATATCTAGCCCAGCCCTACGAATATGAAGGATGGATATATCAATGGCCCTGCATGGAAAAGAACTTTCAGCCCGACCTTGGAGCAAAACGGGGCAGAAAAAAACTACCAGGCCAAACAAAGCACGGCCTATGCTATCTGGAGCCAGGGCAAAAAGAAAACTGGCTGCCCCCGAAAAACAATCCCATGATGGGGGCAGGGCTGCCGTTTGTTTTGAAGTTTGAAGAGGCTAGATATATCCCGGTTGAAGAGTGGGAAATAGAAAACGCAAAACTACAGGAGCATGATGACGAAAGTCATATGTTCTTTAGGGAGTGATTAGAATTATTTTTTTATATAGAAGAAGATGTATACACTGTATTAACTACGGTAGTATATACAAAGGATTTTCATGGAGACCCCCGATAATTTGCGGACTTAACAGATTTCATTGCTGTAAAAAATTTAAGCCTGACAGTCAAACCGATAACTAAAACTTATCCCAAACCCGAAAAGCGACAGGCTGCCGGGTGGGATCTGACCTGCATCAGATTCGGATTAAGGCGAAATGTCGCTTTAGGATAAAAATAATTTATAGTGGGAGGAAAAATTATGATTCCTAACATAGTACCAGAGGTAATATTTTTACCAGAAGGAAAAGTAAAAGCTATTTTTTGCTACAGAGTATCAGCACTTGCAGGAATGGCCTATGATGAAAACGGGCAGGATGTCGAATGTTATATAAAGTTTTCTATGACAGACAATAATGATATGCCCGTAAATGTTTCATGCGAATTCTACTGTAAAAAACATTTTAGTGCAATTCAAGGGCTTGCTAAAACCGGGGGTTTAAAGCCTGAATGGATAGAACCTATAACACAGGAAGAATACTTAGAGGTGATGGAATAAATGAACTGCCCACGCTGTAACTCCAACAACTCCCGAACAGACATAGAAACCAGTAAAGCCCGGTATTGTACTTGCCTAACCTGTACCCATGAATTCATAGCCGAAAAAGATTTTACCTGGAATAAGTTTAAAAATAAAAAAGTAAGTAAAAAACAAGTCCAAGCACATTTAAACTTTTTACACGGAGGCGGTTTATTTGCCGAAGAAAAACCCAAAGCGTGAGGAAAGTAAATGCCAGACCTGCCAAAACTGTTACGCCCATAAATGTAGTTTCATAAAGGCTATTTTTCCCGAAGAGATAGAAAAAAGCCTAAAAAATAAAAATTATAAAATTTATACTCACCGTTTTTCCGGCTGTACGCATGAAGATAAAAGTTATAAAGTCCTACAATGCCCGGATTACCTGCCGGAAATAAATAAAAAGAATTTTAATAAAGCGGTTTAAAAACCGCTTTATTTTTTTTATCATTTTTTTTATAATGTTTTTATGGAACACATGTTCTTTGAAAATTTAATAAAAACTTTTTTATAGGGGGGTGGAGAAAACAGAAAACTCTATTGTAGGTGTGGCCATCCAAACCGGGGAAAATAACGCTGCCATTGACAACTTGGAAGAGCAGCAACAGGAATTAGAACAAAAGCAAGAAAACGTGAAAATGTTTTTGCGTTGGACACAACAGGACGTAGATAATTTGTACAATAGAATGTCTGACCTTGAAAACCGTCTAGCAGCTTTGGAGGCTGCCGAAGTGATTGAGGAAATAGAAGAAGAGCAGCCAGCAGCAACAGAAGAGGAAACAGAAACGACCCTAGAAAATCCTCCCGAAGAAAAAAGCACTAAAAAAAAGTCGGGATGGAACTTTTTTTTCTAAGTAAATGTGAGGTGAAAAGATGGGTGGCCCCAATTCAGGCCGAAAGAAAAAGGAAGAAACAGAATTTGACTTTGATGCAGAAACTACTTTTGACGAAAAGCCAATAGCGGAGAAAAAAACAGAGAAAAAATCCACAGGGAAAAAATTCTCTATGGGTGAAGTGCAAGAAAAAATAAACCTTGTTTTTTCTGCCGTGGCCAAGGCTACTAAAAGAAAATACCAGTACACGGAAAAAGATTTTTCCGCAGAGGCGGCAGCCTTGGTTAGACTTACAGAAAAATTCCCTATCCTGTTTAATGCTTTAAGCCTTTTCGACCCCGTTTTATTGCTTCTTGGATTTTGGGCTAAGTATACTAACATGGATAAAAAAGACCCTCAGCAACAGCAGTCGGGGAATGTGGTGCAGATGCAACAGCAACAGGCCGGGGTGAGGTAGGATGGCGGTTTTAACCCTACCACCTTATGGGCAACACATAGTTTTTCTCGGCTCTACGGGCACTGGAAAAAGTATATTGGCCGAACAGATGCTACAGCGGTATAGTAGCTATCTAGCCATAGACAGCCAGGACAGCCTAGACCGCCTACAGGGATTAAAAATAAAACGACCCCAGCACATAGACTGGGTGATGACTGCTAGTAAGCGGATTATTTATAAACCAAAACCTGAGTATCTTTTTAAAGAGGCGTTTAATTATATCTTTAAAAGTTTTTTAGAAACGTCTAAGAAGAATAAAAAAAAGCCTCGGATATGTTATATTGACGAAATTTACCATATTGGGTATGGGGTAAATTTTCCGGTGTATCTGCCCAAAGGTATGACCACGGCTAGACAAAGGGCTTTGAGTTTTTGGATTGCTACGCAAAGACCTAAAATGATTCCTGTTCCGGTATTAACAGAGGCAAGTCTTATAATTGTTTTTATGTTATCCCGGTACGAGGACATCAAGTATATTTCAGGCTTTAGCCGAAGTAACCCAAAGGCTTTTATGGAAGTTTTGCAAGCCCAACAAAAAGACCACAGTTTTATAATTATTAACAATCACGAGGGAACGTGGCAAAAGTTTCCTCCAATAAAAAGGAGTGGTACAAAATAGCAACCAAGTCTGTTAGAGCAAACACACTGCCACAAGGTGGGGTAACAACCACTACAGAGGCAAGCCAGGGGCAACCCCTTCTGCCGGATACGTTTACACTTAAAAGAATGTCGGAAAACTTTATGGAGAATTCGGAACACAATGTTATCCAGTTGAACCAAGTAACTTTAACCCCAGGACAGGTAAGTAACTTTATTGTTAATAATGTGGGGCTGGGTGATGCAATTGAATTATGGGTGGAAGGTTCTATCTCTATTGCCAACGCTTCCGCAGATACAGATTGTGCTTTGACACTGGGACATGATTTCCCTTATTCTTTAATACAAAATGCCCAAGTACAATTTAACGGTCAGACTACTATTAGCACTTTATCGGCCTATGAGCTTTTAGGTTTGGCCATAAAGCGCAATAAAAACCTCCTGATTGGAGAGGTAGCAAGTGCAGGTAACAAAGTCTCACAAGCGTTAACACGTGTTAATAAGTATGAGGCATACGTAGAAGCAGGGGCCAACTGCACACTAGCAGCAGGGAATAGTATTACCGGGGTAGCTACTGCAACCATAACTAAGGCGAAAACCGGGGTAATAAAATTCGGATTCTTCTTAGAAATACCCTTTACCATTAGAAAGGATTTACTGCTTGGATTAATTCCCATGCAAAATAATTCTGTTTATTGTAACGTATCACTTACTTGTCCTGTAGCACTCGGAACCAAGGCAACAAGCCCCCTGTATAATGCAGACCTTCCGGCTACTTGTACATTTGCAACCAGTAGTATTTCAGTTTATCCGCATTATAATTTCTGGTCTATACCTTCTCCGAACAGGGCAGAGTTATACGCTTACTTGGTATCACACAGCTATATGACCCTGAGTCAACCCAACGTGCCAGTAACCAAGACTGGGCCAGAGGCTTTAAGCTACAATATGCCACAAAACTTCTATTTGTTGTCGCTGCTGCTTACTCTCAGGGATGCTAACGGAGCTTTACAGGACATGTATTCTATTTTGGATAACCCGTACCTGTCTTATAACGGTACTGCCAGAGTTGACAGAAGAAAAATCCAGGCTAGGTATGCAAGACAAGTCAGGATTTACGAGGGGGCTCCCAACCCGTTAGGACAACTACTTTGGGATGCTACGGACGTAGAGTATTTGCCAAATGGCACTTGTACAACTAAGTGGCTAGATATGTACAGTGCAAACAATCCGCAATTTTTGGCCGACGTTGCTGCTAGTTACACGGCAACGGGTAGTTTTTCCGTTCTTAGGGAACAGCTGGTTCCTGCAAATGTACAGTTGGTGTAAGGGGGTATAAGACATATGAGAGGAACACTCCCGACATCCTACGGGACAAACAACGTAAACGAAATAGCCGAAGAGCCTGTACAGGCCAGTACAGCCGGGATAAGCACAACCGGGAGCAATATAGAGGAAAACACCAAGGCAGCAAAAAGCCCCGGCAGCATATATTGGTGGCTAACAATCTTAGGCGTTTATCTAGCCTGGGACTATGTACAGAACAGGGAAAAGGTTAGCGAGGCGATAAAGCCCCGTAATCTTAGGGCCAACGCTCACAATCTTGTTTTAATCTCGGCAGCAGCAGTAATCGGGATAAACGGTATGAACATCCTATTAACAAAATTGGCTGCTATGCGTATTCCTGTTTTGAGTAAGGTGGCAGGGGCCATCCTACCCCTGTACCACCTGTAAAAGAGTATATAAAAGGCCACTACTGCAACCCTGGAAGGTACAGCTTGGGGTGCTTACTACCCCTAGTGGCCAAGTACCATTATAACAGATAGAGAAATATTTTTAAACCCTGGATGTGATTTATATGAGTAGTGAAGGGGAGCGAATAGCGAAACTGGAAACTGAGGTAGCAAATATGAAATGCAACGAAGAAAAAATCCTTGGTGCTATTAGTAAGCTCCAATATTGGATTATGGCTCAACTGGGGGCTTTGGTTATATTGCTAGTAGGGAAGGTGATTTAGATAAAAATAGTAGGTTTGATTATGGCCGTTGTTGGCGGGGCTTTGATTTATATGGGCTATACCGGGAAGTCTTGGAAGGAAGTGGTTAAGTTTTGAATGATGAAACCTATAGAAATACGGCAGTAGCTTTGTTGGCTGCTGTAATGGTACTTTTGTGGGCTGCTAAAAAATTTAAGCCTGTCACTTTAGTTGCCATAGGGGTAATAGTCGGTATGACCTTCTTAACTCCCTTCCTGGGCTTTGTATTAGCTATACCTATTTTTTTAATAGTTTATATGGATAACAGAAAGACAGTCCTGCCCTATTGGGACAGGATAAAAAATGCTACATGGGCTAAAGGGGGAAAAGAAAATTAGCTGGGGTAAAATGATAGGCTATATTATTATGGCCGGGGTAGTCGGTACAATCGTATTTGTTCGGGCTGGACAGCTTGGAGGCAAGAACGGGGGAGAACAGGCCAGCGACATAATAAATTCTTCCGCTAAAGGTGCAGCTTCTATTATAAACGCTGCTACTGGTATAGAGGTGAAATAGATGCTTGGTAAAAAAACAGATATTTTAGGCATGGAAATACAAAAGGCTGCTATGCAGGATGGGCCTACCAATAGGTTTGTCCTGCAAAATAACTACCTGGGCATGGCAGAAACAATGGTAAGCGTAAACCCTAAAGCCCGGCTAGTGCAGCAGCGCAATGTGCCCCCAGTGCTTATGCCAAGCCCGAATAGACCAATAGGTACATCTATAAGGATGGGAGACGAACGGGCAACAGGTAGGGGTGGGGGTATAGCATATATACCAGATGCCGGACTATACCGTTTTATAGGGGGAGGAAAGTAGATGCAAAAATGGATGTGGGCCTTAGCTATTGGTGGTGTGGCTACTTATATGGTGGCTAAAACTAAAAGCAGCTACACATGGCTTACTGCCGGGGTAACGGCTGTAGTGGCCTATATGCTCTGGAAGCAGGGGTAGTCGTATGAAGGAAAAGTGGGAAAAGTTTAAGACATGGCTAGAAAAAAACAAGGTAGCAGCAGGGCTGGGAAGTGTCGGGCTGATTGCTTTGTTTTACTGGTGGTATAAATCCCGAACTGGTAGTAGCACAGAAACCGGGGAAGTAGCAACAATGTCCTACTCTCCCGGTTCCGGGGGTAGTGGTGGGGGTAGTAGTGGTACATCTACGACCTCTTCGGACGTGGAAACCATTTCTACAGTTTTGGAGGCCGGACTAAAAGCCCAACAAACCAGTTTGGAAGGATTTTTGGAGGCTATGGCCCGGTCACAAGCTCAATACACGGGGCAACGCAATACCCCGTCCGCCATGACTCCAAACATACCAACCCCTGCCCCTTCGGCTAGTTTTGCGCCGCCAGCCAGCATAATAGGGGCAGACATAATCCCTTGGGAACAAAATTGGGAAGTAATTTTTACTCCTGCTAGTTATCCGACTCTATCAGATCCCGCTCCTAATGCCGTTGTTGCCGGGCCTCCTGCTCCACCTACTGCAAGACCTGGTACTAACGTGGCTACAGGTAATCAATATGTGCAGACTACGGACGGTACAGGCAGGAGAGTTAACGGGTATGGGGAGTACGTTTATTAATGGCTACACAACAACCAATTATTCAAGGTGGAGAAATTTTACAGGGGAATAGTCCTGGGTATTGGGAGCGACTAATGGACTATTTCCAATTCTCCAACCAACCGGGGGACGTGCCTATTAAGGACGAGATAGCAGCCAGGGAGTATATACAAGACCAAGCTGCTGCACAGGGAATTGATATGCCAGATTCTTTCGTAGCCGAAACGGAAGGCATTAAAAGGGCTTGGGATAACAGCCCAGCAGGGCAAAGAGAAGAGACTTTTTCCCTGCTGGGTATGGGGCTGCAAAGAGGTATACAACTAGCTGTAGGGGCTGTTTTGTTAGTCCTGGGGGTAGTTGTGTTAGGTAGGCAAGCAGTTGTAGGAGGTGTTAAGAAATAACTTATCCAGTACAAGTTAACATGGGGGGGGCTAGTGGGCATCAAGCCATTAGCCTACCCAGTAATTATAAAAATACTTTCAATTTTGTTAATATAAGTAACATAACAGACAATTCTATGTGTGTATACCCGCCTCATGTTACCGAGCCACAGGCCGGGGCAAGCATTGTTTGTCTCGGGCCGTATTCTTCAATGTCTTATCCGATTTTGCCACAGATGCGAGAGGGATTTAACATTGTTTGGACTAATCCGGGGCTAACAAATTTAACGGTTACTAAGTCGGCCCAGGTGGTTTTTTCGGAGCAAAGTTTAGGGTTTAATAGTAGTTTTGCTCCCAGCTTTACAACCGGGGGCAATGTTCAAAATGTAAGTATGGTTAAGATAGACCCAACGCTTTTGACGGGGCTGCTTGCCAACGCTACGCTACAGCAAACGGCTATCGACAAGCTAATGGCTGTCGTTACGGCCTTGACGACCGGGCCTGTCCCTATCCAACTAACTGGTAGTAGTCTTTCAGATACCGAAAAAAGCGACTTTCTACCAACTAAAACCGTTATAGATAGGACTACCCCGGTATTGCTGAGAACGGTAACATCAAATGATGTGTTAGATAATCCAGTCATTGATACTGTCACAGGGCAAGAAATAGTAGATGGTAGCTTGTTGCCAGCCACAGCCTATAAGTATTCTATTTGCGCTATAAATTTACATGGTTCTACAATCCCTATTACCATTGCAACGGCAACCCCCGGAGGTTCTAATAATGCTTTAAGATTACCAATTTCTCAGGTCGCAAACGCGGAAGGTTATGTTATTTTTCTTTCTACTGACACGCAGCCAAAAATGGTGCTACAAATAACCGAAGCACAAAGAGCAGCAGGGGGTATTTGTACTGCTGTTTACGAGTATGCCGAAGGTGGTATTCCTGGTGCTATAGATATTGGCGTTGTTGGTGCTGGTGCTGCTGCAAATGCGGCTGGTTTTACCACCATGACAGCGTATACACCAGAAATAATACCTGCTGGGGAAATCTTGGTTAATACTTATAATAAAAATAATTTAGCTATAGTGATTGATTTTGAAGTTGATGATTATAGAATATCACCCCTATTAAGTTATATTGTAGCAGGTAGGGTAGTTGCTGGAGAAGGTGAATGGATAATTTTACAGTCTTCTGTTGGTACAATAACAAATGGTAGGCGTAAATCAATTTATGGATTTGGTGGTTCTGGTGGTTCTCTAGGCGAGTGTACGGTTCTGATTTATGCTTTAGCTGGTCAGAATGTTTCCGTGCCTATAACAGCTTGGTACTATTAAATAAAAGGAGGTGATATAAGATGTTTAATATCAAACTTAAAGTCCCACAAATTGATTTGATTGGTGGCACTGTTATTTATGAAGTAAAATTTGTCCGGGATAATGATGGAGTTACAGAGTTTTTGATTTGTGACGATAACGGAAATTTCCAGTTTGTTAACATGGATAATTGTTATTGTGGTTAAGTGGTTAATGCAGGAAATGGGGTGTTAACACGGGCAATATATGTGACGGGACAACTCAAACTATTCCGGCTGCTCAGGAGTATTGGCAAAATACAGCGGACGGGTTGACACCCGTCCTGCAAGACCCAACGCCGTTTTTGCAGCAGTTGTCGGTGCAGTATCAGGTTTATTTTTTGCAGTTCGTTTTAAATTATATTGTTGATAATCCTTTGTTTTTGGCTGGGTTGTTAACGGATTACCCGCTTGTCACTTTGCCACAGATTAGAGATTTTTTTAAAAATTTTAATAATCTGGATTTGAGACCTTATAACTATCATAGGGTTATTTCGGCTTATATTGACAGTGGTATGGGCAGGGGGTTTTTTCATGATGTATGGGGCAAGCATGTCTATATGTCACAGTTTAATCCCGTTGGTAGCACAGCAAAGCTGCTAAAGTATGATTATGACTTTAACCTTATATGGTCGCTTGATATACCTTATCAGCTTGATAGTTCTTATGGTGTGCCTAAGCCAGTTAAAAGCGGTACTAATATTATTGTTATGGGTACAAAGCAAAATACAGGGGAGTGTCATGTTTACGCTGTGGACATGGAAACGGGGTTGGTTGCATGGCAGCATGATTTAGATGTGGACACGCCATATAATGTTTATCCTGGTATGCCTGCTGTAGATGTGGATACCCAGGATTTAATTATAGCTTGTCGTTATCTTTATCGAATATCGACAGCCGGGGAGAGAGTTTGGAAGAATACATTCGAAACTATTTACCTAACGGATTTTGTTAATCCCCCCCTTAGTCCTGTTTTAAAGGATGGGAAGGTTATGCAGCAGACGCATGGTCATGTTATTGTCGTGGATGCGGAAACCGGGGATACTTTGGGGAATTTGGTTTTTTAGGAGGGATTGTTATTACAGTTTTTAGAGTGGCTTTACCACCGGGCCATGGTGGGGCTGATGTGGGAGCTGTTGGGAAAAATCCTATTACAGGCGAAAAGATTCTGGAGAAAAATCTAAATTGGCAGTTGGCTAATGCCGTCAAGGATAGATTAACTGGTTATCCGATTGAGGTTATTATTATTCAACCGTCCTGTCAAGACCCTACTATTACAGGCAAACAAGACCTGTACAGGACTGTATCAGAGGCAAACAGGCTGCATAGGCAACGGGCTATAGATATGTATTTGTCGCTGCATACCAACGCTGGAGGGGGCACTGGTGGGGAGATATTCTGTTACCGTGGTGCTGCTCCTATCAGTTTTAAATATAGGGATATTATCCATAGAAGGACTTCTGAATATTTAAAATCCTGGGGGTATGTTGACCGGGGTAAAAAGGTTAGCGGATTTTATGAGCTTACTTATACTATTATGCCGTCTGTACTGTTGGAAACTTTGTTTATAGACACGGTAAGGGATGCCAAGGCATTGACCAATCCTGATTTTATGGCTGGGTTGGCATCTGCTGTAGCAGCTGCCATTTGCGATTGTGCTGGGGTGGAGTGGCATGTATAGCCCGGAGGCTGTACAGCAGCCTGTCAGTCAACCAGTTACCAAGCCAAAGCCGGATATAGTCGATTATGCCTTAGTGGTGGGATTTATGCTTATCCTGCTTACTATCTGTTATATGTCTCTTAGGGGGCAGGACGTGCCTATTCTTATTCAGACTATGCTTGGTACGTTTATGTCTGCTATAGGGTTCAAGATGTCGTTACCGGGTGGGAGGTGATATTTATGCCTAAGAAAGAGTTTTTATTTGGATTAATTAAGGTATTTGGTAGTAAGGAGGATTTAGACAAATGCCTTGAAAGTAACAAAGGGTTTTTTATTTATCTTTATTAGGTGGAGTGGTGCCGGGGATAACCCGGCCTTTTCTTTGTTGGTTGTGTAACCTTTTGTTGACATTTCGTTACGGGTATGGTATTATTCTTTTAGAGAAAATTTTAGGAGGGGTTCTGGTGGAAGGAACGGTATATCAACAATTAATTGAAAAAGTGGGGTATGCGAAAACTTGTATTATACCAAGGGATTCCCTGTATCACGCTTATGGAATGATAGAAATGGCATATAAATTAAACGCTATCACTAAGGAAGAGTATTTTGATTTGAACAGTAAGTGTGTTAGAGAAGGTATTAATAATCCAAAATATTTTTAAACGGAGGTTTTTAGAATGGAATTAGTTTATTACGTTAGTACGGTTCAAGGATTTTATGGGTGGTATTTATGGGACTTAGATTCAATAGTGATGTTTGATAAGTGCCCGTGGAACCCTCAATTAGTATATTAACCATAGGGCCCGGCTTTGCCGGGCATTTCCATGTCCTGACCAAAGATACCAAGTCCAAAAATGGTAGCACGTCCAAAGCTGTGCCAGTAAATGTTGGTGGTAGCAGTTTGGTAGCAGG
>Ga0209728_1001298_pt1 | contig 15800 bp, 15 predicted proteins | sample RifGroD1_FD_183997 | JGI IMG/M metagenome (GOLD analysis project Ga0209728, IMG submission 183997) | Groundwater microbial communities from Rifle, Colorado, USA - Groundwater D1 (SPAdes) (version 2) | ecosystem: Environmental > Aquatic > Deep subsurface > Groundwater | place: Rifle, Colorado... | reverse complement strand
ATTAGATAGATGTGATAATGTAAATAAAGCAAGTTATTTTTATAATAAAGGTGATGATTTAAATGTTGACCCATTTATTCAATTTCAAATCAATGACAACGAGACAAAAAGGTTATTACCGAGATAATTGTATAGTTGATATAATAGAAGAATTTGGAGTATTAACAACAGAGCAATTATATCTGTTGTTTTTTTCTGATATAAAATTTGGAATAGTTAAGTGTAGGGAGAGATTAAGGATATTAAAAGGGAAAGGAAGAATTGATTCAGTTAGATTAGATATAAATGAGTGTGCGATTCACTTTACAAATAAAAAGTATAAGAATAATAGGTTTATTTCACATGATATAAATAGAAATTGGGGATTTATTTATTTGTTAAGATATATGAATGATAACTATAAATATTATAAGTTTAATGATATTGAGATAGAGTATGTTATGGAATGTGGTAAAAGACCAGATGGAATTATAGGATTTATTAATTATGTAACAAATGAATATAAGTATTATATTATTGAAAGCGATAAGTTTGAAAGCAATAATAAATTTATGAAGGTTATTAATTATAATGATATATTTAAAAATAAATTGTATTTGAGTGAATATTGGCGTAGTAGAGTTAAAAGATTCCCTAATATATTGATTGTGTGTAATAGTGAGAGTAAGAAATTGAAAGTTTTAAAGAGCGTAGAGATAGATAATATTAAATATGATTATATTGATAATGGTGTAGAGAAGAAATTAGGGATAAAGTTTATAGTTAAAACTGTGGATGAGATTAAATTATATTTAGAATTGTGATATTTTTTTTGTAAATTTATTGGTTGTACATTATAATGTTATTGTATAGATATATTATGAGATATTACAATATGTATGACAATATGATAGAAGATATGAGTCAGGATATAAGTATGAATATGTATTGTAGAAGATATAAATTAACTTGTCCAATACTAATAATTACTTATTAGGTGATTCAGGAGTAAGAAGTTAGAAGTATGAAAACTTCTGTGGTATGGATTTTTTAAGTTGGATTTGTGGTGATGTGTGTGATAGGTGGGATGGTAGGTTGTGAAATTGTTTAGTATGCCCCCATATTACTAGTTAACTGACTAGTTGATTTATTGTGTGAATAGTTAATTAGACAATTATATGATTAAATAGAAAGATAAATAATTAGGCAAATAATTATATTATTAAGTTATTAAAATATTAATTAGATAGTTAATTGAAATAATAAAAATATTTTTTATTCTATGTATAGATTAAAATTTAATGGATAAGATAAATGCAAGATAAGATAAAGGATTGAAACAAAATAATAAAAATAAAATGAAAATAGAAAGGATAATTTAAATGGAGAATATAGAAAGCGTTAATAAAACAATTGATGTTAATGTAAAGAATATAATGTATATCTCATCAATAATATGTTTATCATTATTTTCTGTATCAGGATTAATGATAGGAGATATAGGAAATAGAAGTGGAATTGGTATATTAGGATTAAGTGATTTGTTTAAATATATAAGTTTTATTTGCTATGGTTTAGGTGTGTTTAGTGGAAGTTTATTGTGGTATTTTGGGTATGTTTATAGGGATAATAATGGGATTCATGGGAATGGGAATGAGAATGAGAATATAGATTCAACCTCCTCCTTCATAAGAATACATTGTAAATAGAGTTAGAAATAATTAGTTTAATCTCTCTAAATGGGAGATTATTTTTATGTTAAAGTTTAAATTAGAATGTTAATAAATGTAAAGAATAAAGTTTAATGTTATGGGTAGATTAATTATAGAAATAGATTGTTAATATAAAAATACATATAAATTAAAGGAGATAATTATGATAGTTAATGTGCAAAATATGGGTGGATATTATTTAGTAATGGAATTTATTGAAGATAGTGTGGTTAATTTAGTTATTGGGAAGGATGCAGATAATGTAGGTATGGGAATTAGTATGGAATTTGATATAAAGAAAATTGTTGTATTCAGAAAGAATGGAAATGTTATTAGGGATTTGAATGAAATGAGTAGAGAGGAAATTAGAGTTTATGAGAAATATAAGAAATTGGTTGGATATGGTGATAAGTTTATTAGTGTTTTGAAGTATAGGAGTAGGTATGTTGTGTGATGTTGAAATAATATTAAATACTTTTTTAAAATGAAGAGAGTTATTTTAAACTCTTTTTATTTTATTTTATAAAATAAAATTAATATTGACAGAATATAAATATAATAGTATAATACAGATAGGCAGAAGTATGTCTAAAATTAAATTAAATTAAATTAAAAGGAGAAGATTATTTGCAAAGTGAAGTAATTATTAATGATGTAAGAATCCCAATTATAAAAGAAAGTGAGGTGATATATTATCCAATTAGTTATATGGGTAGTAAAGTATTATTAAAAGATTTAACAGGTAATCAATTAATTAAAAATGGATATGGTGAGTACATAAAACAATTTGAGATTAATTACGGAGAAGATACAGGTGGAATACAAAATACATATTGTATATCTAATGATGGATTAAAGGTTATTTTGAAAAATAGTAAAATAGGAAGATTGAAGATTGAGCAAAAAAGAGCAATGAAAGTTTTATGTGAATATCTTAATTTAGATATTGATATTGATTACAATGCTAAATTTAAAGATATTATTACTAAAGAAGAATTAGAGCAACATGATTTTTGGTCAAAGTTGTGTATAAATATATTTATAGAAAATAATGATAATATAATATGGCAAAAATGCAATCAATGTGGAAAATACTATCCTTATCATGAAAATTTTTGGATTAAAGAAACAAATAAAAATAATAAACAACCGTTAAGAGCAGTATGTAATAAATGTAAAAATGTATATGTTCATTATTTTAATAATAAAGAATATACTAAAGCATACTATGAGGGAGGAGAAATATTATATAATATTTATAAAAGTGGAAATAAAGATATTTATGAGATTTATAAATATTATATAGAAGGGGAATATGAATATCCATCAATATTAAAAAATAGTTTAAATACTACAAATATAATTGTAAGATTATATAAAGATAAAATATTAGAAAATATTGATAAATGTACACCTGAGTATTTAAGTAGTTTAACTAAAATACCAATTAAGTATATAAGTATAAAAACATTGGATAGAAATTTATTTCAAAAAATTAAAAAAGAAGAATTATTAAAAACTAACATAGAGAATGAAATGCCAAAAGAAAGAAAGCAAAGAATATATAGTAAAAAAATAATTAAAAGAATGACATTTGAAAATGCTAAATATTTAGTTGATACATACGTACAAAATAATAATATAATAATTGATATGAGTAATGTTTATACATATGACTATGATGAATTATTTAAATCTTCAAAAGTATATTGGTATGTAATAAAAGTATATAAAGATAAACTTGGATTTATTATGAAGTATTTTAATAATAAATATGCATCTTATAAATTTAAAAGTGTTGTTGGTCAAAGATATTGGAAAGATAGGGATAATGTAGATTTTGCTATAAAGTATTTTATTGAACAAGATATAAAAATACCAATAGAAAAAATACCTTTATATGTAACTAAAATGAACTTACAAATGAAAGCAAGAGCATTATATAATATTTTATATGAAAAAAGATTTGATAATAGTTTATTTGAATGGATTAATAGATTATATCCAGATAAATTTATAGAGGAAGATTTTGCTATAGGAATAATTAGAAATGAATTTGATTCTATGGAAGAAAAAATGGTTCATGATATGTTGAAACAAGAATTTAAAAATGTTGTTTATAATAATAGAAATAGTGAAAATAAAGTCAATATTATGGGAATGATGCCTGATTGGTTTATATTTACTGATTTGAATATTTACATAGTAGAGTATTTTGGTATTGAAAAAGATCAAAAAAGTAAAAATAAGAGAATTACATACTACTTAGATAAAACTGAAAGGAAATTAGAGAAGTATAGTGTGTTACCATATGCTGAAAAAATATATTTATATCCAAGTGATATAAAAGGTGATTGTGAAGGATTTAAAGAAAAAATTAAAGTTATTGTGTGATGATTGTTTGTTTTTGTTTAGTTAAGGTTAGTTAAGTAGGCAGATAATTTAATTTAAAATTTATTGTAATAGTAGTTGATATATGTTATCGTATATTGATTACTATTTTTTATTTTAAGATATATGTTATTGTGTATATTTGTATATAATATATGTGTTTATGGGTTATAATATGGAGATATTATAAGTAGATATGTAGGTATATTGTAAATTGGATATTAAATATAGTGGACATGATTGATTTGGATTAGTTTAATAAATATAATAGTTTTGACGAATGATAATTGAAATGAATTATTTGATTTAATTTGTTTACCGATAGCACTCGCAGTCGTTGGCTACCTGGATGTAGTAGAACATCTGATGTGGTGGCATATGATAATGATTATCACTCTCAATTTGTAAAGTATCCCCGGCCTGCTCATCCAACACGAAAAATACAATACAGTATCACAACTCCAGGGCTGAGAAGGTGATCATGAACTAAAAAATGTCCACCACTGAAGGACATTTGACAATTGAACCAACAAAATAATAATATAAATCCACAAACCCTTATATAATGCGGGTTACAGGGTTACGTCTAGTTTACATAATCTTTATTATCGGAACGTAATATGTATGATGTTAATATACATAGTGTGAATATACATGATGTTGATATGGTTTGAATATGTGGTGAATATGTGAATAGGTTAGAATCAGGACACTTAAATTTTGATTGAAATATCACCTCTATTTGAAGAGATAATATGAAATAGATATAATATGACCTGTGAAATGGAATAGAGGGTATATAATAAGCAAGTGTTATATAGCTATATCGCCACATTGCCACAAGCGAAGCTATGACCACCGGATTTATAAAATTTATCGTACCTGTAAAACGTGTGGAACAAACTATAATTATAATTCTGATGTTCCACGTGGAACATATAACTGTCAAGTAATTTACCTTGTCAGGCATCGAGAGGTATAACAAGTAAAATTTTGCTGAACTATTAATACTTAACCTACTTAACTGTTTATTACCTTAACTATTTACCTAACTTAATAGTTTACTATCTAAACAATTAACCTACTTAACTATTAAACACATAAACTATCTAATCAACCATGCCTAAATAAGAATAAATCCTAAATAAGAAACATTCCTATCTAGTAAAATATATTAGTGTACTATCTACATAGTACACCTATAACCTATAATCTATCTACTATACAGTCAACACATAAACCACATAGACCACATAGACCACGATAAACACTAACCACCACTAACACATATACATATATACAACTATACAGCACTCCAACAAAGTTATACTATACAATGTTACCATATCTCACTATACATTATTACTACCACATTACTATCTATATTACTGTTTATATCAGTATCATATTACTACCTTGCTACTAATCATATTATCACATTGTTATCACCTGCAATATATCATACTACCAATATACAATACTAACAATACCAACCTATTACCACTATAATATATATCACGTTACCTATATACTGTCATGATATGCCAGTATGCTATCACAACACAATAATACACAAGCTAACACCTTATATATTAACCTCGTTACTATTTATTACTACTAATTATTTACTATTTATCAATACTATCAATACTATATACTACAGCTTACTGATACCAGATTTCTATATCATTATTACCAAACAAACGAACATCATACTACCATATTCAAACGGTATCAACTAAGTATCACTCATATACATCAATCATACATCAAATCAAACAATCCTAACGCAATCCTAACATCAACAAAGTATCACCTAAATCCTACCAAATCCAAATCCACTTATCCTCAAATATCTATACACCTACACACTAAAATAATTATACCTACCTTAAACCTCGCTACAATTCAAATAAACACTATCATAGCATACGCCAAATTTAAGCCTAAATTAAAATCACGTATACTAGCACCTACACGTTATAAATATAATTTTAACCCTCAATAAATTAAACAATCAATCATATTAACTATTCCAAAATATCATATATAAATCACCTAAAATCCATCTAAAAATAACCTCAATCTACTATCACTCCAACCAATCCAACCACATCATTTTGTTACAATTTAGTATCATTTTGCTACACTATTGTAACATTTTGATCAACTCAATCAACCTACAACAGTTCCATTTCAGCACACTTTTACCTCAATTGTTCCATTATAGAACATAAACCGTTCCATTCCGGAACACAATTTACAACTACCACAAAAACAACAAATTCCACCACTAACTAACTAATATACCCTACCAATTAATCAACTAACAAACGCAAAAAACCTACTAAAATCAATACTTCCAAGCCTCAGTATAATCTATACTCTCTAAGGGTATACTAGAGAATATAAATATAATTGTGGAATGATTCTTGCATTATATAATAGTTGTAAGACCGATTCAAAAACAACTGAATATAGGCAGGGAGTACGGCGAATAGGTGACTATGCGACGATACTGCTGAAGCTGTAGAAGGGTATCCAGGAAAGGGACGTTTATGAATAACGTCTAAGGGTAAACCTCCATAAACAAAAGTTACAAATTTGCATATAACCCGTAAGGGTTGCGAATGGTAACGAGTAGTTGCAAGTATGCAGGAATATCTGGGATATGGCTGGGATAACCAGACAGGGAGAGTCTACGGATTAGGCAGCGAGCATGTGGACGTGGCCAGAACTGCATAAATTCTTTTTAAACTTTTTAACTTTAACTTACCTTATTTTCTATTCCCTTTTTAAAGAGTTTAAAAAGGATTTATAAATTAAACTACCAAATACAAGGAGGTTATACAATGTTAGCATTAGCAATAAGCGACTTCAATAAAGATATTGATAATCAACAGACAGACACCGAACAACCTGAGCAAAAAACCATTTTTGATATTCCAACGATTAACCTTGATTTACTCAAAGCTAAATTAGAAAAATTTAACCGTAGATGCAATAAACTTGGTTTTACTCCTTTTGTGGTAACAATACATAATACATTCCATCAAAAAGCCAATGTATTAACTAATGACGGAACAATTACAACAAATCACCCTATAGAATTTTCTCAAATATCTATAACAGGTGAATCACCGTTAATTGATGGATGGTCTTTTGTTGCTTCTTGTGAATTATTAGAATCAGGAATAATAATAAAATCCATACCAGGCAAAACGGACATTATCCCTGAGAGATACCGAAATAAAATAGGTTGTGATCATTGTCAGTCAAACCGCCAAAGAAAATATGGTTATATCATCAAGAACGAATTAGGACATTCTATGCAGGTTGGAAAAGGTTGTCTAAAGGATTTTTTTGGTAATATTAATCCAAATGCTATTGCTGAATATTTAGAATGGTTATATTCACCAGATTTATCTGAATATGCTTCGATAACCAGTGATAATGTAAATAGAGCAGTTATGTATGATATAACAGAATATTTACAACAGGTTAACGCTTGTATACGTGAACAAACCTTTTTTATTAGCAAGTCTAATTATGATAAAGGCCAACCTACTGCGGACTATGCACATGATTGTATTAACCCTTTGATGATTCAACATATGAAAAAATATAAAATACCTATACCAGAAGTAAAACCTTTAGACACTGAAACCGCTTTAAATGCTTTACAATGGGCAAAAGAATTAATACCTGATAACGATTATTTACAGAATATAAAAGTATTTGCCAATGAAAAATATATTAAAACTAAGCACATGGGTTATGTAGCTTCAATTATACCAGCTTATCAAAAGGCAATAGGTAAAATTAAACAAGTAGAAATTATCAATCAAGAAAAGGCTCAAAGCCAATATGTAGGAGAAGTAAAAAGTAAAATTCAGATAGAACTTGAATATATAAATAGTTTTAAGTCTGAATTTTCTTACTCAGCTTATAACAGTACAACGACATTTATTCATAAGTTTAAGGATATTAATGGGAATATTTTTACTTGGTCAACAGCAAAAAGTATTTTAGAAATAATTAACGGTGATAAATATTGGACAAAAGAAGCAATACAAGAATATGAATCAGGTAATAAATTGATACTTAAAGGAACTATTAAAAATCATGCTGAATATAAGTGCGAAAAGCAAACAGTATTAACTAGATGTAAATTAGTTTAAAATAATAACAGTTTAATCCTTTTACCACAAAGCAGGTTAGAGTTACCCTAAACTTAAAAACCTGCTTTTTATAAAGGGATTTTTAAATTAAAAGGAGGTTGAGCATTATAACAAATATTAATATTAATAATCTTACTCAGGAAGTTAAAAAAATGAATTGTGACGTTTACAATTGTTTTAACTATGATTTTTGCATAGCTATAGAAAATGGTAATAATGAATTATTTGAAGAGGATTATGACAGTTTACCTTTGTGCTATGGATTTTTAAGTATTGAACAATATTTACAACTTGCAGAATATCAACACAATAAATTATTTTAAACTTAAAAATGTTAGTATTGATGTTATTTTCTAAATTGATTCAATACTAACATTTTTAAAATTCAATCTAAAAACTAAAGGAGGTAAACATATGCAACAAATTTGTATTGAATGCAATAAACTCTACATCAGCGATGACCTACTATTTTGTCCTGATTGTGCAGCGAAACAAGAATCAACACCAGAAAAGGAACTATCTGAGGATGAATTTTATAACATTATCTCTAAGCCTAAAAAACAACCTGAGAAGCTAACAACTAATACTTGCCTATTTTGTCTTGGTGGTGGTTGTGTGCAGTGCCAACCTAAAAATTATCTATAACAGTTTAGTTTATTTTCCGTTAGCCTACTAGAAATGGTAGGTTATGGGAAGGTAAACTATAATATAACAGGGAGGTTGCACTATGCAAAAAATATCCGATTTTATGCAGGAATTAAACAACACAGGTAATAAATATCATATTGACTTAAGTTTTAAAAATGCTTTTAGTATTCCATGCATTGCTCAGTATTCAGAGGAAATTAATTCCCTGCTTGCTGAAAAATATCCTAATGAGTCAGAACTGTATATAACAATTAAAAACGGTATCCCTTATGTAAAAACTATTCATACCAAGTTTAAAGAAATATCAGAATACAATGCAAAATTATTACTAATGTTAGTTTATGCCAGACATGAGTTAAACTATTGAGAGGTTAAAAGCCTCTTATAAAGTCCTTCTTCCTTTACTACCTCAACTCAATAACATAACAAAAGAAGGATTTTATAAGGAGTTTTACATAATATTTACATAACAGAACATAATATAAAAATAATATATAGGAGGTTTTAAAAATGCCTGAGACCGTAACCTGTTTCCATTGTCAGCAAACTGGAATAATTGATGATATGTATGAGCGTTATTGTCATCCTTCTTACTGTGAAGATTGTTTAGAAGAAATTGTTAAATGTGATTTTTGCCACAGTGAATTCCATTCTTCCCAGCTAATAACAGGACGTGATTATTCAGCTTGTCCTGAGTGCATGGAAAATGGAAATTTAATTCGTTGTTCAAATTGTGACGAATTAATACAGGAAGATGAAACCGAATTATTCCAGAATGAACCAGTTTGTAATAACTGTGCTTATGATATCAGAAAGAATCTTACATATATTCATGAATACAAATTTAACCCGGTTGAATTTAATTTCCATGAGCGTCATAATGAAAATAATACAAAGGTATTTTATGGAATTGAATTAGAAATTGATAAAACAAAAGAAGAATATAATAATTGCTATGACAGTGAGGAAAGTATTGCTGCTGAAATACATGACCAAATTAATGGCTCAGATTTAACCGATTATGAAAAATATGGATATTTAAAGTATGATGGATCTATTAAACATGGTATGGAAATAGTTACTCATCCTTGTAGTTTTAATTTCCACATAAAAGATATGGGTTGGAAGCATATACTTGATGAGTGTGATACAAAGGGATATTCTAGTCATGACATAGGCACTTGTGGAATGCATATTCATATTAGCAAAGTTGCTTTTGGCACAACAGAAACAGAGCAGGAACTTAATATTGCCAAATTATTACTATATTATGAAACAAATTGGAATAACATAGTTAAATTTTCCAGGAGAAACCGTCAACAAATTGAAGAATATTGTTCACGTTATAACAATATATTACCTTCTGATCAGCCTTCTGAAATATGCAAAAAGGCTAAAGGCTCAGGCCGTTATTTTGCGGTTAACCTAAAGCCACTGTAGAAATAAGGATTTTCCGTGGCACATTGAAAATTGAAACATTTATTGCATCTTTACAATTTACAAATCTGTTAGTAGAATTATTACCGGGAATTAGTTTAACAGAAGTATTACAATTAACCTGGAATAATTTGATTGAAATAGCTATAGAAAAAGGTTATACTGAATTTATTGAGTATTCCAGAGTAAGGAAAATTATAACAGATTAAATATAATTAATCCTTAATTCAGAGATATCTTTAACTTGCATATTGCCAAAATCCATATAACAACTCACCGCCAACCACCTGGCAATATGTAATCTAAAGGTATTTTAAATTTACATAACAAGGAGATGGTACAATGATAATATACAAAATTATCCTAATGAAAGTAAAACTAATAAGACACACAAAAAACTATACTGTAAAGCATACACCTGCACCAAATTTTAAAAAACGTGCTATTGCTGATCTACGTGAAAAAGTAGAATACATACGCGAGAAATACAATATTTGGCGTATGTTCGCAGTAGAAAGGGTATTTTTGGCATATGGTATTGCTGAGACTTGGCCGGAAATACTACAAGAAGATATATAAGTTATTTTTACCCCTGCATCGTATATGCTTTATAAAATAAGCTGGTTGATGCAGGGGTAAATAAATCCTTTGTAAAATACCTTATAACAGATAGCAAATAACAACAAACATAATACAATTATAACAAATTAAGGTATTTTACAAATGGTTTATAACAGTAAATAATTGACAAGGAGATGATCAAATGTCAGATAATTTATATTCCCAATATTTATGTAAATGGGATAACAATATCAAAGACGATCAACCAATATGTAAAATTCCAGAAAATTGCAGAGAAACCATAGAAGAATTAAGCACCTTACCGGAAAATATATTCAACTACATTTTTAAAGATATGTACATAATGGGATTTGAAGAGGAACAAACCTGCTCAGACACTTCCAAATGGGAAATTATACATAATGCAATAAACCATATAATCCCAGTTGGCATGACAGATTACCATGACAATGGGAATGAAACATTTTCCCTAGCTGGTATATTAATTATGGATAAGCCTATAACAGATTCAGAAAATAATATAATCCCATATCCTGAGCGTTACGATCTACTACATTTAGTTTGTGATTATACGGATAATTCCTTTTATTTCCGTTGTCATATAACACATAACTATTTTTACCAGGAAAGTATTAATTATGCAACTTATAATTTCTTTAAGAACAAAATGCGTACTATAGAGCAATATCATAAATTTATCTATAATATGCATAAGTATGAAGAAAAGTTAAATATTCCTAATGATGAAATTGCAGAACATAACCGTAATATTGCCATTTCTACACCGCACCTAAACATGGATAATTATAATTTTTCTCATGGGCTTACAGCCTTTAACAATGGTAATCCAATGAGAAATCTTAATAATATCCTGAATAGCATAACAGATAGTAATAATAATTATATGGAAATTTGTTGTTCAACTCCCAACAAGCCTATTGGCTTAATGGGAATATATGTAAAAGGTAAAGTAGTCATGGCTAGTTGTACCGATTTATATACAGAAATTGGATCAGAGTATAAACGTATATTCGATAACATAGACTATTTTACACCTGCATTTTCTTATAGTCAACTATGGAAAAGGCATTCAGGAAGGGGAGGAGATAACTGCAACAATGAAATAATCCTAATCCCTGGTAAAATAACTGGAATATGGGTTAAAGAATATGCTTCTATTGAAGTTAAAGAAGATGCACAGAAAATAGCAGATCAATTAAATGTTAACTTGTCTGTTGTAAAGCCTTGGAGACAAGAATAATATAATTTAAGTCTACCTTAACCGGGTAGGCTTATTTTTTTTGTCCATTTTTAACTTCCCTAAATATATCCAATAATCCAATTCCTCTATAACAGACCACATAAAACCACCTTCCATATATTCCTATAACAGCAGACTATAATCCAACCTACCACATATTCCCACAAAATAATTCTTTACATTCCATCTCAGCCATGTTATAATAAAGTTTACCGACACTATTATATATACAATCTATCAATTATCTATCAGTCAATCAAAAAATCTACTAATTAACCAACAAATTAAATCAGAAAGGAGTGCAGGAGAAAATAGATATAATTATTTTGCTAAATGTCAATAGTTTTATGTAAGAATGTATAAAAAATATGTAGGAAAAGAAAAATAAATCAATTAAATTAAAGCTAAACGAAAAAGGAGGAACTATTATTAATACTGATACCACCTATGATATAATTGATACTGGTAATACAATTAGTAATAATGATTCAACTGATACCAATGAAAATGATCTGCATGAATTAATTAAAAAGAATATATATGTTGACCAAACAATCAAAAATTTTAATGAATTAATAAGATTATTAAACCAAAAAATAAAACCAAGCACCAATAGTAAAAAAGGATTATTAAAAGAGTGCTCAAGGTTTTTTACTTGGAGAAGAGAAGGACAAAAGTATATTATAACTAATATTTACAAAGACCCTTTACCCAAGGATGACAAAAGAACATTAGGAAATAATAAAGACAGTAGAAAAGAGTACAAACAATTTCAAATACCTATTGGAGAAGATATGAAAACAGGAGTATATTCTATTATACTTGACAAAACTATTTATATAGGCTCTACAAATAATAATTTTAGAAAAAGATTTATTCAGCATATCAGTAAGAAAAATCCTTTAAAACATACATATAATTTATTGATTAAAGGAGGAATATTTACTACTTTATGGATTGCCAATGATGATACAAACGAATCAGAAATAAGAAAAAAGGAAAACGAATACATAAAATATTATAAAAATTTATCTGATTGGGATTTAATTAACACTAGATATCCACATAAACAAAAAGGCAAACATAATAAGATTAAACCTAAACAAAAAATCAAATATAAGAATATAAAAATAAATTCTAATGATTATAATTCAGTTATTCAACTATTGAAAGTTAACAATATAGAAACATACAATTAATTAAACAGAAAAGGAGAATAATTATATTGATAGATAATTTTCACAATATAGTAAAAGAAAAATTATACATAGGTTTATCAATCAAAAACTATAAAGAAATATGTTCTTTATTATCTCAGGAACAAAAGACAAGCGGAAAAGGTAGAACGCACCAAGCAAACTACTGGAAACAATATTTTGATTATGAAAAGCAAGGTCATAAATACATTATCACAGCTATACACGATGAGCCTATACCAATGACCGAAAATAATAATATCTATGGTAAATACATAGAAAAATTGATTCTTGATCTATTAGTACAAAAGTATCAATCAAAAAACATACATAGTAATAGAAGGTTATACCTGAGTAAAGACAGTATGTTACAAGCATTAAACATGGTAAATTCTAATTATCATTATGTAAAATTCAACACTGGTAAAACAGCAGATTTTATTAAAGTAGATAAAGAAAGTTTAAAGGAATTCTATAATATTAACAATAAAAATTTAACTGATGCAGTTGATAGAGCCTTAAACAGATTAAGCAATAGATTTTTAGTTATATGGAATCTAGTACATACAATTGCACTCAATGAAGAAGTAACAATATATAATAATGAAGGTCAAAAAATAACTCTTAAAGAGAATCATGTTACCGCTGGAAAAATAGAATTAGAATATATTAATACCTATGAAAAATTGGTAGCGGAACAAATGGAATTCAAAAGCAAACAAGAAATATATTTATGTGGCAAGTATAAAGAATTTATTAAAAATGTATGCGAACAATTGCAGAAACAAGGGTTAAATATACTTTACTATTACCGAAGTTATGATATAATATTTCATCCTGATGTTATAAAAGAACGTGATAAATTAAATGAATTTTTACTTGAATATGAAGAGCGACAAAATGTAAAAATAACTCTTAATGGAATAGTATCAAAGCAGATTATATTAAATGCTGAGAATAGGCAAAAAGAAGCTAAAAGTAAATTGAAACCAGTATTCGGTAAAAGAAATACTATGAATCAAGATTATGAAGAACAAAAGAATGTAAGACGGTCACAACTAAAGTATATTACAGACACTAGTAAAATAATTGATACCGTTATTAACTATAAAACTAAAGATATTTCAAGTAACATTTTAGACTATGAAAGAATGAAAAGAAAAAGATTCAACAAGAAAATGGATGATATATTAAAGTAGGCTAAATTAAAAATTTGATACCATCAATCATATATAGATTTTATTAATAAGGTGGGTGGTATCAAATTTTATTTTTACTATATATTATGGTTATAATTGGTCTAAATTTATTTATCACTGCTACCATTAAAAAATTATATCACCTCACTAACTTATAGTCTAATCGACAACCTTTGAATTTTTACTTGCTACCGCAGTAAAAATGTCAAAATTAATATTATATTTATTTTCTATTACTATTATGTTACCTATAATGTTACCTATAATTCACTTATCATGCTACCTTCTAATTAATTTCAATGATACCAATTATAATAGTAGCAATAAAATATCATGCTACCACAAAATTTAATATCATGTTACTAATCATGTTACCATTCAACACTTAAAATTTAACATTATCTTAGTATCATCCAAATATCACCAATCCATCTATTCCTCAATTTAACCCTTCACAATTCCCTTAATCCCTTATTCACTTCTCAAATATCCCAAGGTACAAATACACACTGAATATTTTATACAGCCATTACTGGGCATTCTGACGATACATAAAAAAACCTTATAGAATCAATGGTACAAGCATCACCTATTCCAAATCCTACCAAATCACAGTATAAATATACATATACACTCTTATATTCATGCATAAATGTATAATTCACCTCAATTTTAGCCTACTTTAACCCTAAAATTATTATATTTATAGTCTGTCTCAGTGTTTATTTAACATCATGTTACCATTATACTTCTTATTTTAGCATCATATCTATATGGATATTACCGGAAATGTTTATAAATTATAGTTATGAAATTATGTAGGGAATTGATTGGTTAATAATAGGTAATAAATGTATATTGTAATATTTCGATATATGAATATATGAATAATTAAATATTATAATATCGAGATAATAATATATAGTAAACGATTGTTAATTTTTATGTATTTATCTTCTGGTTAATATCTACCATAAATTAACAATAAATAATTTATGAAAAGTAAAAATAATAATGTACATTTATTATCTATTAGTATATAATAGTAGTTGAAATATATTATTTTTTAAGGAGGTTTTACAAATGGCAAAAACAACCAAAAAGAATTATTTTACACTTGTGCAACTTCAACAAAAATTCTCTGGTACGATTGACAGGGACATAAATATTAAATCAGGGAAAACTAAAAAAGATACATATATAGTCAGTAACCT
>Ga0209728_1001294_pt1 | contig 15837 bp, 22 predicted proteins | sample RifGroD1_FD_183997 | JGI IMG/M metagenome (GOLD analysis project Ga0209728, IMG submission 183997) | Groundwater microbial communities from Rifle, Colorado, USA - Groundwater D1 (SPAdes) (version 2) | ecosystem: Environmental > Aquatic > Deep subsurface > Groundwater | place: Rifle, Colorado... | reverse complement strand
ATGTAACAATATTACGTTTGTAATATATTGTTTCGATATTATAAACACCTTTATTAATTAATTGATCGGAAATATCTAAATATGCATTTGCGTTTTCTACTACTTGTTCAAGCGTTTGTAGGATTTCGCCTGTTTCATCCACTTGTGTAAAAATTCTTTTTGCACTAAAATAATGTGCTCCAGTTCCTTTAAAACTAAAAGAAAGAGTTAATCCATTTCTACTTTCATGAAATAAAACTAAAGCATCATTATAATCTACTTGATATTGATTTTCACTGGGAACACCAGTTGTCTCAATCCAAGCAATACCTTGACCGGACACTTGAACTTTTGTAAAAGTATCTGGAATTTCTGAGATTTGAGCTTTATTGTTTATAATTTGTTGTGATTCTTGTATATCTATATAAGGATCATCTGGTGTACCTTTTCTACGTCTAGCAATAACGGCAGTTTGATAGTCAAATACAGAAATTTTAATCACTCCTTTCTATGAAATAAAAAAAAGAAGCATTATCCGCTTCATTAAAATATTTACCTTTTAAATTTAACCATTCGATAAATTGTTTTTTTGTATTATTATGTGTTCCATATATTCTATGAAAACTATTTTCATATTGGTTACTATGACATTTTTCACATAACGTAACTCCATTATTAATATCTAATCTAAGTTCTGGGAAATTAGCATAACTATTTAAATGATGTACATTTAATTTTCCACCACGTTTTTCACAGCATTGACAAGTATAATCATCTCTTTTTAAAACTGATTTAACCCATTCTTGATATTCAGAATATCCCCTTCTTAATATCCTTTCTTCATTTGTTAAACTATGATTCCATTGTGGGTGTTTTTCTTTTGTATTATTTTCTACTCGTGATTTATGCAAACAATAATCACATCTTTGTCCTCTTTTAAAATGGTCAAAATCTTTATAATCCATAGTTCCACAAGAACATCTATATTTCATTAATGTATGATTATTTATATATTTATCTTCTAATAATTCACATCCTTGTTTTTTATAAAAATTTCTAACATCATTTATATCTAATCTATTTTTATTAGAAATAAAATCGTATTTACAATAATTACAATAATTTCCAACTAAAAAACTTTTAAACGAAACCTTATTATATTCTCCACATAAACATATATATTCTAATGGTGTTTTATTATTTATGTATTCTGTGCTTAACAATATACAACCTCTATCTTCAAAACATTGTTTGACAAATTCATATGTATATCTTCGTTTATCTGATATTTCTTTCCTTTTGCATTTATTGCATTTTCTACCTAAAATAACATTGCTCAGTGTACATTTGCTTTCATGTCCACATACTTTACATTTATAATTAACTAATGTTTGAGAATTATTATATTTATCTTTTGATATTAAAACTTCAAAATTCGCTTTATTGAAAATATTAACCATATCTTCATATGAGTATTTATTTTTTCTTGACATCTGTTTAACCTCCTTAGTATTAAAGTTTTATAAAATAAAAAAAACACCTATCCAATAGGTGTTAAATTTCACGCTTATTATATAGTTATATATTTGTAATTTAATAATATCTACTAAATAACTATACAACTCTATTAAACAACATCTGCCTACTTTCTTTAATTGCTCCGTAATATCCAGAAAATCCATTATTATAATATTCTAACAAAGCATTATCACTTTCCTTATTATTATTTTCAAACCAACATATGCTCTTTTTTCATATGTATCTAATTTTATTAAAGGTATATTTTTATATTTTAAATATGCAATTTCTCCAATATCTTTTACTCTTTTTAATCCTTCAATTTTCATTAGTTTTATAGTCCTCCTATTTTATTAAAAAACTAATTATTAATTATTCTCCTCAAACAAAAAATCTAAATTTAATAAATCTCTAGGAGATATCATCACATCACCTAAATCATCCAATCTAATTTTATCAAATTCAATTTCTATATCAATATTTACCAATTCAATAAATTCATTATTAAACTTATCCCTATCTACATCTAATATTATAATAGTGTTATCTTCTTTATTAATTTTAATATTACCTTGTTCATCTCTTTCTGCATATTTATTGATTAATCTAATTCTATTCTCTTCATATAGCTTATACTCGTTCATTAATTGCTTAGTTAATTTACTTATTTTATAAGATATTTTAATGGATATTTCTTTATCAATTATCTTATTTAAACTTTCTAAAATTGTATTTAATTCGCCAATTTTAATTTTCAATTTATATTCTCCTTTTATATTAGTAAATTTTATTATCATTGTTTTAATATTTTAAATATTATATTATTAATCTAAACTATGTTATTCAAACAATTAACCAACGCATTTAAATCACTTGCTAATAAATCATCAGCATTGTTTGGATCAACCACATCACTAATACCTAATCTTGTTGAAAATAATCCTGTAGAATTCATTGGATAAATTGCATTACGTGCTTCATTAAGACTGCTTGCATAAAAAAAACCTCCACTACTTAATATAGTAAAGGAAATAGTAGATAACCCTTTATATTGTCTAAATTCATTTATTCTTGTACATAAAGCATTCCATTCTGTAGCAGTTAAATTTGTCACAGGATTACCTTGGATTTTTGGTGTTGTCCAGTTAAAATTACTTGGTCTACTAGTCGTAGTCACATATAAATCATTAGACCAATATACACTATCTAATGCTACACTATTATATGTATAATATGTCCTTGCATTAAATTTATATTGTAGTCCAGCAAATAAACCTGTCCATGTAACTATTCTTGTTCCACTTTGATAACTAGCATAAGTAATATCTTTATAAGATGGAGTTATACTATTATTATAAGCATAAACTCTTATATAATCCCAATTGCCAGTCATTCCATCTGCAACTCTTACATCAATTGTATCACTTGTTTTTGCTGGATTAGTTAAATTTCCTGGTGATTTTGCAGTAGTTGTACCTGGATTATCTAAATCGTTAACAGGAGTATATTCTGAACTACCAGAAGCATTATCACCTTTAACAGATAAAAAATGTGTAACACCATATTGCAAACCTGTTAATGTATATGTTGTACCAGATACAGGAACAGTATGATATATTCCATCATAATTTTTATATCTTAAAGTGTAAGATGTAGCATATGTTGATGCTCCCCAAGATAAATTAAATCCACTTTCTAATCTTTGAGTAATTATAGGAGCAGAAGAAGGTGTTTCTGGAATTGGTGGCAATTCTGCCATAACCAAACCTGCACCATACTCTGATGTAGCGCCTAATGGTTTACAATTACTTAATAATTTATCAACTAATTGACTTCTTGTATATGAGGGATATTTTTCTTTTAAGCAAGCTAAATGTCCAGAAACATATGCTGCTGCAAACGAAGTACCTGACCAACTACCATATAAAAAACTTTGGTATGTTGTACTAATAACATTTTCTCCTGGAGCAACTAAGTCCAATCCTTCACCATAGTTAGAGAAACTTGACCTTACTTCACTAGAATTAACAGAACCTACTGCTACACAAGAATAATCAATACCTGGACATACTATTTCATTCACAGCTATAAAATCATTTATTGTCCCATTACCAGCAATTGCCACAACAACAATTCCTGCATTATATGCTCTACGTGTCGCGTTAACCATATCGGAATCATAGTTATCTGTATAAATTGAGAAGTTAATAATGTCAACACCTTGTTCTATTGCCCAATCAACACCTGCTATAAAATCATCAACATAACCACGATTGTTATTATCTAGCACTTTTGCAATATATAATAATGAATTTGGTGCAACTCCAACATATCCAATATTATTATCTTGTCCAGAAATAATTCCTGTTGCAAAAGTACCATGTTCATTATCATCATATTGAGAAGATTGATCGTTTACATAATCTACCCATCTGTAAGCAGTAGGTAAATCTTCATGATATGCTAATCCTGTATCAAGAACAGCTACTTTTACACCATTGCCACTATAAATACCCCTATAATAATCATTGACCTTTGTCTTAGTGTATCCCCAATCCATATATTGTGCAGACCCAGCACCTCTTTTACATGGTCTAATTTCTTTAATTATAGGATTATTTGATAATTCTTCAATCATAGTGGATGTTAATTTTGCAGAAAGAAGCGATGGTACTGATACATAATCATGTCTCACAATACCACCAATTGATTCAATTAAATTTGCATCTGATATATCATAAAATTCTACAAAATATCTATTAAATTCTATTGTGTTAATATCATTTTTTATATAAAATCACATCCTTCCAGATAAATTAAAAAAGACCCCCATTGAAGAGGTCTTAATTATTAGAAATATTTAAATTTTAATTAGTTAATAAAAATTCCGACATTAATATACATATATCAACATTCTTTGTCAAAGGAAAAACCTCCTAACTGTCGAAATAATGTAACGATATACAATTTTTAAGAAAGGAGGTGTAATTATGATTCAACCATTAGAAAAAAGATGTTCGTTCTGTAATTCTACTGATTTTGATAAGTTAGTATTACCAGAAAATCAATCACATGTTATTACACAAGTTGACAACTGAACCTCTGCACGAGTAAGCTCGGCAGGTTCTACTTTAATTAATTCGTCTCTAAATTCTCATTTGTAAACATTATATTTCATTTACATTTTACAACATCTTAGTCATTGAATTAATTATCCATAGACTTTTACTATCAATACCTCTAATGAGATAATTAACGATAGCATAAGGCTCGATTCTAAACCTTTTTAAATTTTTGTTTTAAATTACATTCTTTAATGCTATACTTAATTCTGAATTTCTTAATCTTTGAATTTCAATATCGTGTAAATTCTTAAATCCTTCAAATGTTTCAATGCATTTACTTCTGTCAATCTTATCTCCTAAATTATTTACATTCATAATAAGAAAACTTGAATATAAATCTCTTTGTATTTCAATATTTTCACTATTAAAAACATTCCATCTCTCACTTAAATCTTTCTTGATATAAATATCATCAATATGATTATATTGACTTGCTTTAACCGTATATGTGTTAATTTTCTTTATCTCAGTATCATAATATTTTAACTTTCTATTAATTATTTCAATTAGCATAGCAGGGGCTTTATTTGCTAAAGATTTACCAAATCTTTTCTTCTTATTGAATTTACCATCTTTGTTTTTAGTAGTCTTCTTTGTTCGTTTCTGCAATCCAGAATAGTTCATTTGCTCTACATAAAATTTGTCACCTAATTTTAAAATATGATTAGCTAATTTATTATGAGATTGCTTTCTTATATCTGCTTGTTTTTGCTGCAAACATTTTAATTCTGTTTGAATTTTAATATAATGATTACTCTTAATCCACTTATCCCTATTTCCTTTGATTATAGTTCCATCTTTATTGAATTTATTTGGATTAGTTGCTCTTCTACTTCTGTCCAACTTACGTTGTAATAGTTTCTTTTGCTTTTCTATATTTTCAACTTCTGGAGCAAGTTCTAATAATTTAACTTCACTATTAGAACAATAAGCAATGGTTCGTGTACCAATATCAATTCCTACATCCCTTTGAGTAATATATAAATTGACTTCACCAGTTTCTCTATTAATCTTTTGTGGAGGAATTCCTTCTAAAATCAACTGAACATAATAATAATCTTTTCCTTTTATATTATTTTTCACAAATCTACAATACTTAACTCTATCTTGAATTGCTTCTTTTGCATAAAAATCATTATTTTCAATTATTATTGGCATTTTAAGTTTATTAAAAATAATGCTACCATCTCTATATTTTATTGCCTGTCTATTATCTGCACCTTCTATAGAATGCATTTCGCCATATTTTATAAAATTAACTCGTTTAGCATTACCAAACCTCATTTTATTAACAGCTTCAAATGCTCTTTTAACCAATTTAGCTTTAATATGACTACTTAAACCAGAATATTCATTAATCATAAGTTTAGTGGCAAATTTACTTATATCATATTCTCTAAAACCATATTTAATTTCAGCTTCTATAAACAATTTCTGTTTTAACTTTTTATCTATTGTTTTTCTTGCTTGTTGATATAGTTTAGAATCACGCATAAGATTAAATCTTTTTAGTGTCTCGCCAAGAATAGCATTATACAATTTTCTTGATAATTCAAAGTATTTATCAATTGCTGATTTATCTGATGTTGTATATTTTAGACGAAGTGTTAAAACATATGATGATGTTTTAGATTTTGCCATAAATAAATTCACCTACCTCTAAGGATACACTACCTACGGTAGATATAAAACTACTTCCGCTCCAGAATTTTCCACCCCATAAGTATCTCTTCTTAATATAAGGGAACTCTTTGAATAATTCTTTTTCTGTAATTGATTTATATGTATGTTTAAATTGTGATAGATTAGTATTATTTACTAATACACTTAGAAGAAGATAAGCATAAAACTCCATTAATTGTATTTGCAATAATGCCTTTATTAATTAAATCATTAGTTAAACATCCAAATAGTGTATTGCCTACAATACCTTTATTTGTTGCAATATCTAACTGTTCATTTACTTGGGCAGTTTTTTCTTTATTCATAATAAATTCCTCCTTTTAATTTTGTGTTATTATTTCATTAGAGTAATATACTAACACCTAACTTATCTGCAATTTGTTCCACTGTTAATCCAGTATTAATCATTTGCTGGATTTCTTTTTTATTTTCTTTAGTTAAGGTTACGTTGCATAGAATTTTGGATATGATAAAAATCACCTCCATTTTGTATTATTTGTTTGTTATTTTACAAAATTAAAAGACCTCATCAAGAGGTCTTAATTGTTAATATAATATTTAATTAACTTGTTGCTCAATTAAACTATTCTTTTTATTCCATCGTTTTAAAATATATTGAATTCCTCTAGGTGTTACAAGCGTTACTGGAATATCAACAATCTCATTTTTTAAATAATACTTACTAAAATTATTTTATGCACCTTTATTTTGTTTCTTTATGTATTCATCATAATACATCCATCTTAAAGGCTCACCTGTTTCTGGATGTTTCCCACAACTATTTCTTTTACCAGAACAACATTTAGATATAGTCGATGTTCCTGCAATATTATATTTTCTTTGGGCTAAGGCAATAGAATCAAATATTTCATTATTGTTAAGACATATGATTTTTTTACCTAATTTATATGGTGTTATTGATATTAATTTACTCCTATTATAGTAATCTTCCTTATACATCCATCTAAATCCACCTGCTGATTTATATTCATCTCTACAACAAACAGAAATACTGCTTGAAAATATATTCAATTGTCTTCCTGCTTCACTTGCACTTTCAAATTCTGCAATATATTCTCCTGTAAAAGATAATTGAATTATTGGTATACTTCTTCTTTTACCAATAATTTTACTATTTAATTTCCTTACTTCTTTAGGATTATAATCACACCATCCTATTTTAACACCTTGTTTTAAATATTTCACAATTGTATTACTATTTAATTTCATTAAATTACCAATACCTAATGTATTTTTAATACCACCATTCCATAAATCACATGCTTCTTTTACTCTACTGTTTAAAGAAAATTTATGACATTCTAACCAATCAATTTTAGACAAATCAAATATATCATTTAATTTACTATTTAATATATTATTCCTTATGTATTCTAATTCACTTTCCAAACAATCTATTCTTATTACTTCTATTCCATATTTATTTGCTAATTTGTCCCTTTGTTCATCTAATATTTTTGTTTCTTCTGCTGTTTGACCAGATAATATATTTCCATTCCCATGTCCTAATGCACCATCCATTTCAACAATATAATTTTTATTATTTAATTCAAAATAAAAATCATAACGCTTCGGTTTTATCCAATCTGGTGAATATTGATAAATAAAATTATTTAATATCATATATTTATTTTTTAACTGATTAAATAAAGAAAATCCAAATTTTTCTGGGTAAGAAAAACCATCACTACAAATTGGGCATGGAAATTTTTCTTGTTTTATAAGAGAGTTTATATTAAAAGATTTTTCAAATCCACAAACAGGACAAATTAAAATTTCTGGTTCTGTTTTACCATAACTTATTTTATAACCTATTTCTGGTTCTTTTAATAATTTTGCAATTTTAGGATGAGTAGTCCAAAGATCGTTTACCCCTTTTAAGACCTTTCTATTTGAACATACATTACAACCATGACCACTATTTAACCCACTTTCGCTTATTTGGTCAATATTACCATCTATTAGACATTTATATTTATATGCTTTTATATTTGATTTTCTTATATCTAGTATTCTAATTTGTTCTAATATTTCTATTTTACCTGTTTTAGTTTTAATTATATCTCCAATATTATATTTATGTTTTTTTGTATTAATTCCTAATAGTTCACCTAAATTACATTTTGTAAAATTATTTATACTAATAGACATAAAATTATTATCATATTTTATTTTTAAATAAAATACTTTATTATTTATTTTATAGTAATCTATAATTTCAATTTCATCTTCAATCTCATCATATATAAATTTTACTTTATATTCTACACTTTCTTTCCAATTAATTTTATTTTCACGTTTTCCTTCCCCATATCTCGGTAAATCATCCAAAAACACTTTCTTCAAACTAAATCAATCCTCCTCTAAAATTACAATATTATTAAAATAGAAAACTACAAAAAATCAAATCCTAATACAATTTCTCCTCATTATCAACCACCAAAATAAAAATAGGGTGGGTAGAGAGGAGGTCTACCCATTTGCAGTAGGCTCATGACACCTACCTATCCCTATAAAATTATATTCATAATCAATCAACAATCAACAACCACCAAGCAACCAAATCAAAACTTACCAGTCATCTCAAATTTCTCAATTTGTTCTCCAGTATATTTACCATCTAAAAAATTTTCAAATTCCTTATATTTTAAATCAGTGTGAAATTTTATTTCAATACTCAAAGCATAAGCAATATGACAATATTTGTAATTACATAATATTAAACTTTCTGAACCTTCAGCACAAATAATCGGTTTTCTATTTAACATTATCAATACCTCCTAATAATTATACTAAACAATTATACTAACAATTTTCTGTTTCTAAAAATATTCTAACATCGTCAAACATAGTTAAAATAATTTGTTCAGCACAAAACATAGGAGATATCGAACACCTATGTATTTCAACAACACTATCAACATCAATTATAATATTCTGAAAATTATTTTCTTCATTGTATTCTAAGTGTCCAAATTGATACTTTTCACTATCACCAAATACTAAAAATTCAAACTCAGGATAAAACATATTTACCGATACACTATCACAAACTACTTTCAACCAAAGTCCATCTGTTAATCCTTCCATGATTTCTTCAAATTGTTCATTGGTTATTTGTTTAAACAATATAAAAACACCTCCATTTAATTTATAAGGATAATGTTGCTATCGCTTATAAATCTATTATAGAGGTGTTAATTAATAATGTCAAGATATATCTTGATTATTTTTCAGGAATATCTGAAATATTTTCAAATCCTGTTTTCTGATAATAATCATATAAATCTTCAACCTTACAGTCTAAACATATAGCAAATTTTATTAATGTCTCTAATCTTGGATTATTAGATTTAAAGGCTTCTGATAATGCTTGACGAGATAGCCCTAATCTTTTTGCTATAAATGCTTTATTAACCCCTGATTTCTTTTGATATACCTCAACCATATCTTTAATTTTAACTTCAATACTCACACTTATTTCTTGATTTATTATCTTTACATATTGATCAAATAAATCCTTAATATTTTCTATATGTTTTTCATCCATCACAACTCACTCCTTATCCACAATATATTATACACCACATATGTAATTTTCAAAAGTAGAAAGGAAGTAACATATTAAATCATTAAAATCATTAAACCAACTAAAATCTTCACTATAATATTAACATACCTATTCCGCAAAGTCAAGTATAATTATTTTTTTATTCTATTAACAAAGACAACAATAATTATACTTGACTTATACATATACTTATACATATCAACACTCAAATTAACTATCAACTAACACAACCTTTAACATTTCCCTTAACTTTCTCATTCTCATCCTCAATCATCTTACAAAAATCTCTTGCATTTAAAACTTTAAATCCCAATTTATCAACCCCATGCATACCACTTTTTAAATCATCTGATATTAAATAATCTGCATCACTTTCAATAGCACATTTTAAAAACATATCGTCATATTTATCATTAATTTCTGGTGAAATAGTATGAGATGTGTTTACAGATTTTGAAAAATAGAATAATTCTATTAAATATTGAAGCAATGATACTCTATCATGAATATTACTAATATTATGCCTTGCAAAATTTTTCGCAACATAAACTAATTCACCAATAGTATCTTGAGAAAATAATAAATAAAATTGTTTACTATTAATCATATTAATTATTTTAACACAATATTTATTATCTTCCTCTTCAAAAGAAAATAATCCATCTATAAAAATATTAGTATCTACAACAATTTTTAATCTATTTTTCATATTTTTTCATCCCCAATGACATACGTATTTGCTTATTAGTCAATCCTTTTTCTTTAATTGCTTTTTGTGCAATTTCTCTAATTTTAATTACACAATCTAAATTTGCATTTTCAAATTCTTTTTCAAAATTATTATCAATATCATTATAATTAATTGGTGTCATTCTACTAACCCCCTTTTTTAAACGATTAGTTTTACGTCTTGTTGTACCAATAATCCTTTTATGAGATTTTCTTGTTCTTGATTTAATTCTTATTACCATAAAATTTCACTCCCATCTAAAGTATTATATCATATGCGTGAACATAAATAAAATTTCTTATTGTTCTTACACTAATAGTATTATACAATATAGAAGGATAAATGTCAAGTAAATTGTCAATATATTTATTTTTATATTTTGTTAATTTATATATAATTAATAATGCCAATAAAATTAAAGATAACCAATACCAATAAAAACACTTTCCATTAAATAAAATATATGCTAAAATATACTCATATAAACCAATCTTGTAACCCAAATATTCATATGAATTTATGCGAGATTCTTCTATATTCTTTATTCTCATAAATTCATATGAAAGGAGGGTGGAGGTCATACAAGATTTCTTTAACAACTTGTTTTCAACATTAATTGGACAATTGTGTTTTTACTACATAATTAGCTTCATAAAAAGAAGAAAGAGTGATCTTAAATAATCACTCTTGGTTTATACTTTGAGACATCTGACCATGTCTCATTTTTAATTCTATCATACAAGATTTCTTTTCTTTAACACTATAATTTATATATGAAGTTAGTTAACACCTCATTAATATTTTACCACATGTTATATATTAATGCAAGAGGTTATTATATAAATATAAATTATATTATTATTCTATTATAAACTATAACATTCACCTTGTCTAAGTTTATTAATTGTCTTTGTTTGTGAACTCTTAATTCCACCATTCCTTTTATTTTGCAAATATGCTTTATCTTGTAGAACCTTATTTTGTAATAAAGACACATCATAGCATTTACCAATATTCTTTACAGCATTATAAGATAATTTTAGATTTAATTCATTTAATCCATTATATACACTTTGCAACATTCTAATTCTATCTTTAGCACTATATTCTTCTGAAATATATTCTAAAAAATCATCATATAATTTTTCTACTTCATGAATTTCCGAATTTGCAAAAGTATTTTTAATTCTACGTTTACCAAATAATTTTTCTTTATCAATTATTTCATCTTTTGCATGTTCCATAATATAAACACCACGTTTACGAAGAGAAGGTAAAATTTCAGAAGTAACCCATTTACGAAAAGTGCGAGCATTTTTTGCTTTACTTTCTAATGCTAAATCATAAAATGATTCTTCAGATATGTATGTATTTTCAAAATCAATATCTTTAGTGATTTCTAAATTTGTGCCAGTAAGTGACACACCAACAATATCAAGTGTTTTACACTTACTTTCAATATCATCTTTTCTGAGATATGGTTTTCCTATTGAATTATTTCTTGTATATCCTAACCCAAAACATATGTCACTCAAATTAAAAGTATCCTCATCATTAATCTTAATTATACTTAATTTACCTAATCCTGATTGCTCAAATACCATTAATTCATTTTTACTTTCCATAATAATCATTCCTCCTTAATAAATATTAATTTTTAAATTTCCTAATTAATTATATTACTAATCTAAACAAATACTATAAATATATTAAAACAAATGTTTCACCTCCAGACTTTTTAATTCTATTGATATACTATCATAGTCGAAATCAAAAGTCAACACAATTATTTTAATATTCTATAAAAATATTCTATAAAATAACCAATATAAAAAATTAATATTTATTTTAATAATATAATACTATACACACTTGCATTATATCACATATTATGGTACAATAAAACAAAATTAAAAAGGAGGAATAATAATCCATGAGAAAACTAAAAAAACTATTAATAAAATAGGGTGATATTTCACACCCTATTATTTTATCTTATTTTCAATTGTTATCCATTAAAACCTCAACGCAATTATCACACAACCTTTTACAAACCCAATCTCCATCATACACACTCCCATACTGTCCTTGCTGGTTAATATACCATATCTGCTCATCGTCACTAAACACATATCCACACCTATTACATCTAATTGGAATAGGTCTACGCTCTGCACAACAAATAGAGATTATCTTATTACTAAATTCATCTCTATATTTTATATCTACAACTGTAGTATATAAATCATCTGTAAGATTAGTTACTGAAGTTATTTCTTCGATAGGTATGTATACTCTACAATCTTTATCAGTTCCGTCCATTAATATTAGATCATTGTCACAAATATCATAGTTAAAGTCATAATAATTAAATGTGATTCTTGATTCTCTGGTAGTTACTTCTACCTTATGATTGACAAATTGATTGAACTTTGTGATTAGATTTAAATTTAACATAATTACACTCTCCTTTAAATTATAGTTAATTATTAACTTGCCTTACACCTATAATTATAAAGGAGAATGGTCTTATATGTCAAGACTTTATTTAATATATTTTTCCTTATTTAATGAATTAATTTTCTTGTTTATCCAACTTAAAAATATCATCAATTTTTATTTCTAGTATTTCAGATATTTTTAATGCTACTTCAAGACTTGTATTATATCTATTAGATATGATATTGCTCATGGTACGTTTATCTATACCAATTTGTTCAGCTAACCATTTTTGTTTTAAGCCTCTTTTTTCTAAAATTTCTTTTAAAGAATTTTTAACTGTCATATATAATCACTCCTTATCTATAATATTATACAACATATGTATCAATAATAAAAATCTCATTTTACTTGTTAATAATATATTGCAACATAATAGGGAGTATATAGATTTAATATTTATTTTAATAATTTAATTTCATTTTCTTTAATTGCTATTTTCTTAGACTTTATAATTTCCTTAATTGATTTTATCGCTTTCTCAGGTTTAGTTTTATTAGTAAATTCTTTTAATAAATCTTTATATATTTCTTGCCAAGTATAACCTTTCTTTTCCATCCAATGGATTTCATCCTCAATTTCTCTAATTTTATCTAAATCTTTTTTAGATAAAAAATCTCTGAGATTGTCTTGTTGTCTTAGATTTAAATAACTTCTAATATCTTTAGCGTGCATTCCATATAAAATATCATATGTAGTATTTGTTACTGCACCATATGGGTTTTTAATACCAATTAATTCTTTACGTTGAATAATTCTTGTTATAGCAGCAGTTTCACGATTCCTTCTAATAATACCATCTTCTCTTGAAACTAATTGCTTTAATTCTTCTTGTGTTAAATATTGTATAGACTCTTTAATTATAAAATAATCCCTAATAACTTGTTTGTATTGTTCTTTTGCTAATTTAGAATTCATTAATTTTAATAAAAGAGTATAACCCTGTTGAGATAAAAGATAAATATTTTTAGATATAGAAATATCTCTTTTAGAAAACCCCATTTCTAACAACAATGACTCGGAGGCATCGTTCTTTAAATCAATAAAATCAATACCTATTCTGGGTCTAATCCAAAATATGTGGTAGGATAATTTTTCTGTATAGCGATTAAAACCGACACAAAATTTAATATAGTTGCTGTTAAATGAAGGAACATGAAACCTTCCTGACGAATGATTTGATTTACTACAAACAAAGATTCGGGAGGAAGGTATTCATGTTAGATTTATATCCTACCACATCTGAAAGTGAAATGAAATCTAATTTTGTGGTTACTTATGGGAAGGAAGTACCGTTAGGATATCCGGGAGCAGGTTTTTACCTTATTGTACGTTCACGACATCCTTCAGCATGTTGTCCTAAATGTGGCAATGAATCAACTACTGTACATCAGAACCATTTAAAAGACAAAGTTCACGGGGGCTCGTTCAACGAAACTCCTGTCTATTTTATGTTAGATCATCGACGGTTTTATTGTGCTATTTGTGACCATACATTTATGGAACGAATTGAAGATATTGCCTTACACGCTCAAATGACATTAAACGCAAAATATGCTATTCTTCATGCAACAGCACATAGAACTTTCAAAGAGGTTGCGAATGCTTACGGTATCAGTCAACAAACTGTTAGACGAATTCTTCTGGAACAGATACCTGAATACAAGACACAAATGCTTTCACGTTATCACAGATATCTAAGTATGGACGAGATTTTTATTACCCGTAACTCAAAAGGAGAGTCTGTTTATTACTGGGTTTTGAATGATATCAGTGACCCAAATAAGATTGAAACTATTCGCATTGATATGGGTCGTTTAAAAACAGATGTTATTAAACGATTGCAAGAACTAGAACACCCGGAATTCGTTGAAGCTGTTTCAAGCGATATGTGGGAACCCTACCGGGATGCTGTAACAGAAGCTTTACCACATGCCATATTTGTCGTTGACAGATTTCATGTTATTCAAGCATCCGAAAAAGCAGTAGAAGATATTAGAAAACAACAGGGTCAAAATATATCAAAAGAAGATCGAAAAGCATTGAAAAAGGATGCCCGTCTGTTTGGTGAAAATCTCTTGACTCTAGAAGATAGTGAAATTGATAAACTGGAAACATGGTTCAAAAAGTTACCAGCTTTAGAAGAAGCCTATTTCTTAAGCCAAATGCTTAGGGGAGGTATATAACTCAATTAACATAGATTCTGCCCTCGAATATTTGGCCAAGTGGGAAACCTTAGTTCTTATGTCGGGATTACAACCATTGATTAATGTATTGGGAACGGTACAAAGGTGGTTACCTTGGATTTTAAACTTCTTCATCCATCGAATTTCAAATGGGAAGACCGAAGGCAGAAACAATGCAATTCGGCAAATTGATCGTCAAGGATATCACTACAAAATCACTTCCCTCGAAGGTCGAATATTAGTTCGCGATCAAAGAATGAATCGTGAACGATGGATAAACAAACAAAGAAAAGCCGTATAAATCGTCAATCAGTAAATTGTGGAAATATTACCATAAGGGTTAGTGCGCTCTTTTTTAAATACAATTGTTCAACAACCACATATTTTAGAACTGAGCCCCTATTTCAAAATATTCATCTTTAATATGTCTGTTTATATTTCTATTAACTACACTCAATTCAACATTGTGTAAATCAGCTACAGTTTTTGCTAATATAACTTTCTGATTTTCTCCAAATCCCCCAT
>Ga0209728_1001293_pt1 | contig 15845 bp, 16 predicted proteins | sample RifGroD1_FD_183997 | JGI IMG/M metagenome (GOLD analysis project Ga0209728, IMG submission 183997) | Groundwater microbial communities from Rifle, Colorado, USA - Groundwater D1 (SPAdes) (version 2) | ecosystem: Environmental > Aquatic > Deep subsurface > Groundwater | place: Rifle, Colorado... | reverse complement strand
ATTGTCTAATTTAACTTCTAAATTATTCACTCTATTATTGAGCCAATTCATATTATCAATTAGTTCAACATTTTGTTGAGTAATGCTTTCTAATTTATTGATGTTGATTTCCATAAATGATTGCATCTTTAATTCTATGTCTGCATTATTCTCAACATTAAGTAAATAAGTTCTAACTGATTTTGCTATTAAACTATCTCTCAAAAGCATGCCCAATCTTAGGATACCACGCCTTGGTATTATAGTTAAAGCAGAGGCTCTTTCCCCAATAAATGACTGATGGGGTAATCCCCCATTGGTCAAAAAGTCTTTAAATTCCTTTAATTCTTTACCTTTAAGAACTTTTAAACCATCTGATTCTAATTCTTCTTTATTATTTCTAATATGATATAGAATAGTTTCCTTGTCTACTTCATAATAGGAGGCCACCATTTCGGTTGTAACATTTGTTTCGTCAGGAAGTAAAATTAGTCCCTTTACTTTATTTAAAACTTCATTCATTCTCTCATCAGTTGCATTACTTACCATTTGATCTCTCATTGACTTAGATTCCACTAACATTAATTCATTATTACTATTATTTTCCATTTTAAAACAACCTTCTTTCTTTAAATTTATTTTTTATAATTCTTGATAATATTTCTAAGTAATTCACTATCTCTAAATAGATAAACATTTCTTCCATCATTTTTTGCATCAATCCTAATACTGTGCATAGGAAATCCATTCATTAAAATAAATCCGGCTAACCTTTGTGAAAAACAATTGTATAATTCCATCCTCTCACCTCCCTTCAATAAAATTAGACATAATAAAAGAGAGATCATCAAAATGACGATCCCTCAAACCCTACTCTTAAGCCACTTTTAAAACTCAATATTCATAACCCCATCAAACTGGAATTTTATTTTATTTGATATATAAATGGAATTTAACTACTTATTACTCTCACTTACAGTCAACCTCATAATATAAACACTCCAAATCACAACACCTATAATTATAGAATATATCATCATATTATTTTTATCCTATCTCCCAGTATTAAAAATTCTTGTTAATTTGCCATTTTCAAACCTTACTCTAGTAACACTTTCCGACCCACAATATCACTACTCGCATAAAAAGCACTCTATTTTGAGTCAGAATTATCTGTTTGACCAATTGTGCCACTCTCATTTTTTGAATCGCTTAGAAGGCTTGTATTTTGTGATTTTTCTAATATGGTTGATGTAGTTTCTACTATATTTTTCTTATTAAACAAATCAACAGTAAAACTTGACCCTTTACTGGCTAAAAATCCTGTGACCGCAATATCAACAATCCAATAAAGCACATCATATCCAATTTTAAATTGATTCACCAAATCAACAAAATTATGAGCAGGAACAAAACCTAAAGGTTGTAAAATACTAGTGCCTGTAACTAAAGATAAAATCATAGCAATAATTACACTAGCTTTTTGAGTGTTCTTATCAGAAATCACTTCTTTATATACTTGTGTTATTCCAAGGGTTAGGGTACTAAGCATCATAAAACTTTGTAATGCCGTTGCAATATCCATTTAATACATCTCCTTATTATTATATTTTAATTATTTACGTGTAAGCATATAAACCAATGCAGAACATAATCCAGTAATCATAGTTGTTAACCACCAAGGCACTCTGGCTGTCCAATTTGTTTTTTGATCATTTAACTGAGTTGTAAGAGATGTTATCTGAAGAGTAATATTCTCAACAAATTTGTCAATTTTCTTATCAAAATTCTCCCATTTTTGATTTTGTGCTTCTTCATATCCCGAACGCCATTTTTCAAGAAGGTCAACTCTTTGTTGTAATAAAGCAAATTCAACTGTTTTTTGTATTTCTTTATCTTCCTCGATGCCCATATTATTTAACACCTCTTTCAATTGATTTTTCACTTGACTTCTTGCCCCTTTCTGATATAATTCAGACAAGTCTTACAAAGTTAACGCTTTGTAATTCCCAAATGACAGTCCAGATGGGCAATATCTGGCTGTCAAATACATAAATAACTTAGTATAAATAAAATTTAATAAAAAATTTAATAAATTAAAAGAGGTGTAAAATTAATTACACCTTATTGAAGTGTTTAATAAAATTATAAATAGTAATTATTTAAGCAAGTTCTAATCTCTTAGTCGCATATCCCAATTTTATAATCTGTTTAATTACCTCATCTGCTTTACTTTCTAATACTCTAACAGATAAATAAATATCCTTATCATCTTTTGTTTCTTTTATCGTATCTGACACTTTTTGTACAGTTCCTTCCTTAATATTATTTTTTAATTCAGCAATCTTAACATTAATAGCATTACATAGTTGTTGCCATGTTTTTCCCATTCTCTGCAAGTAATTGTACGGATCTGTATGGTCTATGCCTTTATACAATGACCTTAATCCATTATGTGACCATACATTATCATCAACATTCCAATTATGACGAATACATAAATCTGCGACAAACCAAACTGTTTTATTCCATACAATATCAAATTGATTTTTGTCGTTTGTTTCTGCCATTTCAATGCCTAACCATTCTCTGTTGCCCTGCCAACTTCCAGTGTGCCATGCTATTTCATTCTCAGGGATTAACTGAAGAATATAATCATCAATCCAATCTGCAATGAAATGGACAGATGATTGTCTATCTGCATTATTCCAATAATTATAATGATTAAGAGAAGTCGCTCCAATATTGGCCGTGCTGTGCAAAACTATACCTTTTAGATTAATAAAAACCTCTTTGGGTCTATTATTTGAAATAAACTGCTGTTTAATATGAAAACTCATTATTTACCTCCTGTAGTTAATTTTCCCTCTCTAATGCTTTTAAACGCTTCAATTTACTGCGTTTTTAAATATATAAAACTATCAAACCTACTTTTTATTTATTTATATTTTCGTCATATTCTATAGAATCACGGCAATGATTCTTATCTATTAAATTCAATAACCCACAAATAAATCTACATAAACAACAATCTTTTTTGTTTATTAAGTGTTTTCCCATACGTGAAGATATTGTTTCATCTTCATCACCAAATATTAAAGCATTCGCTCTTTGATCTATTGCAATAAAATTATTTTTAATATATTGATTCAAATTTTTATCTTTTAATAATAAGAAAATTAAAGTCAAACACATTATCAATAAATCAAAAAATAATAGTATAATTATAAATGGGGCAATTAATATAAAAATAAAATATTTTTTCATTTAAATCACCTCCAGTCAATATAAGAGAGAAGAAACAAATCTTCTCTCACAAAATACAATCTCTATCAAACCAGTATTTTATTTTACCAAACTATCAAATTAACATCGTTAACCGTCTCTAATGCCGGAATAACCCTCAACTTAAAATCAAAATATCTATAAATATTATTTGTTTTAAATATTTTAGCCTCTTCAAATAATTGCATAAACTGAGCTTTTGTGTGAGTTTGTACACCAACATCTTTTGTAGGCCAATCTATAGATGTAATAGAAGTATCCACCATAAATGACAACATTGCATCACTCATATTTTGTTGATATTCCATATCAAATTTATATTGATGTTCTACCCCGCCTAAACAATTACTTACAAACCCACCCAATATCACTTGATTACAAGCATTATTAAGTTCAATGATTTTATTTTCTTTAGCATTTTGAAGTTCCACTTCTTGGTCAATCACTTTGCCCTCAGTCCATCCATCATTACTTTCATTCCTTTTAGGAATTGAGAATTTACCGTCTTCTGGTCTATCCTCGGCACAACCTTCGGGTAATTCTACATCATCAGGAATATGATCAACACACAAAAACAACCTTGTCTCTAAATCAAATCTATAAACTTCTTTCATTATTTATCACCCCGCTCCTTTGTTTTTACTGCTCTGCCCGGTATCTTATCTGAATATTAAATGAAACATTAGACCCAACAGTAGGCACAATAGTTCCATCTGTACTCACTTTAACTTCACCAAATAAATCATTTGAAGATGCAGTAAATCTAAGTGTTTCCTTTGGTCTTAATCCAACAGGCATAACCCACGCCGTCTGACCAATTGTTCCACTCTTGATTCTCCCTTTAATATTTACCCACCCAAAATCATCTAACATATATCCCGCTACCGCATCAGTTCCTCCATAATTTACCCATGAGTTCAAGAGTACAGGCGCAATATAATTCCCTTGATTTTTATTAGCCTTACCCCTCTCAACAACACTAACCCTAGTCTCAATCTCCGCAACTTTCTCCACAGTATGACCTAAAACAGTATGGTCATTTGTATCATAAGTTCCTGTCGCCGTTAGAGCATTTGTGGTGTAGAGGTATTTGTCTAAGACTTCGTAGGTTACTGAGTAGGATGCTGTTGGGTCGAAGAGTGCTATTATGGTATACACTCGTTCGGTTCCGTAGGAGTCAACCATTGGTTGAACTACCCAGTTATTATCTGGCAAGTTATCTTTGTATACTTGTATTATTTTAGAAATCCTATACTTACACGGGTTATATATAAGCGGAAAAGTAGAATTTATATAAACTCTACCATCAGTGTGGGCAATTGGCACAACTTGTTCCCTAACAACAATACCTTCTTTAACTTCAAGCGTATTAGCACCTTCAGTGAGTGCTAAACTTCCTTCTGACTGAGTTATTTCTGTGGTTTGTGTAGCTAGGGAATAATATGCTAATGGGGTAGTTGGATTAACTCCTGCATTAAAAGTAATCGTATTATAGTTTTCACCAGTTTGTGTAAATTCTTTTTCTGTTCCTCCTAGTGTGGAAACCCTTAAATAAAATTCACCTGTCGAATCATCTACAATATATACTGTGTCAATTGTGGCAAAATATTTCAATGTTGCTACATTGGAAGCAATAGTTAATGCTTCATCGGTTATCAATTTTACACTCTTAACCATTTCCCCATTAATCTCCTCTAACGTCTCTCCATCACCTAATTTACATGGAAATACTTGGGAGGATGGGTCAGTGGATTCTTTATTTATGACAATCATAGGATTTTGTAGGACTTGATAACTATCAGCATAATCTGGGGGGATATAGTTTGGATTCTCAAATTCTGCTTGTGTAATATCATGAAACATTACACCATCAACGTAAGCATACTGATCAACTAAGCCTACTACGTTGATAGCGATGTCTATATTAGTAGTAGAGTCGATTTCAGATGGTTGTGTTTTTACAATGCTTCTCTGAAATGTTGTAGTTGAAGTTATGGTGTTACCATTCTTTATACTTACATCTCCAACGCAATTTGCATAAATGTTAATACTGGTGGCGTTTCCGTTTTTAACATACGCTGAAAAACAATAATATTTTGTTTTATCGTAATTAGTTTTAGTATTAAAAACCCCACCGCTTCCACCAGTACCACTAACAGTAATTTTAATCCCCGTGCTACCAACTACATAATTTGTAGTGTCTAAAGTATGAATTGAATCGTAATTAATCCACTTACTAACATCCTCACAATTACCATCTCTACCAAGCAAATTAACTAAAGTTTTACCATATATTTTTAGATTGTTAATAAATGTATCTCTGTCTGTCACAATCGCGTTTTGACCGTGGTTTAAGGTTAGGGGTTGGGTTTGGTTGGTGGCGATAAGTCCTGCTACTGTGTTATTTGTTGCCTCTAAAGCACTTTTATTTGCCTTCTCAACAGTACCCCCAGAACCTGATAAAAGTGTAATTTCATTGGAAGTTTCATTAATCGCAGACACTAAATTTGTCTTTTCAGTTGTAACTAAAGAAGACAAAATTCCAGTTGTAGTATCTACTTCAATTTTTGTATAGGCATCCGTAATTCCATAACCCGCAATCGTTGTAGATATATCTGCTTTAGCATTTTTTACTTCATTTATTGCTCCAACGACCACCTTGCTAGTTGTAGTAAGTGTTGTTGTATCTCCTACTTTATTATCTGCTAAATCATTTGTTGCATTTTGCAATTCAGCAAAATATAATTGACGAACTTTTTTTCCAGTCATATTGTTATAATCTGTAAAAATGTATGACAAACTGGGTCATCTCCTTTTTTAATTAATAAAAATAAATTATTTTAAAATGATTTATTTTCCCCATCTTGTAAAATAATTTAGGTATAATTTATATCTGTGGTTATCAATTGTTCAATATTTTGAATTATTTCTTCTAAAGGTGGAATTAATTGACCACTTTTAATTCTAAAATCTTCCACCCTTGAGATTTCAAAAATTCATCTCTACGTCTATCTTTCTGTTGATCTTTGTGCCAATACCATCCATCATATTCGATATCGATTTTTATATCATCAATAAAAAGAGCAATATCTAACGAGACATTGCTAAGTGGATAATTTAATTTTATTTCATATTTATTATTTAACATATTATTTAACATACCATATATTTCAAATTGTTGAGAAGAAGTAGGACATGTTCCATTTTTATAAAATGTTTGCTTTATTTTTTCTTGAATCTCTTTTGAACCGAAAACATTTTCTGTTCCATGAGTTCCATTTTAAATAAACCATTTGAGGTAAAACCAGCATCTGATCCTCCTTTATAAAACTAAAATAAAAACTCTCCGTAAAGAGTTTAATTAAATGTTATTTCTATTCGATTAAGGAATAATATAAAAATCTGGTGTTATTTGTTGCCAATTTTCTAAAACTGTTGTATTAATTGCTTTTAATAAAAACAAAGTATTGTTTATATCTGATCTAATACACATATCTCCAACTTTAACTCCAGTTAAAGCTAACATATTATCTTGACTATTTGCTGTAAAAGTATGTACATATGCATCTTTAATGTCTGCTTCAACTTCTGGTGCAATTACTGTATAATTTATTTTTCTTATAGTCATTTAATTATTTATCACTTCCTTTGTTATGAAATTATTATGGATTATGGGATAATAAATGAATCTGCAATAGGTAATGTACCTAATACAGTGACTGAAACTTCCGTTCCCAATGGCAATGGTTCATTAATATGAAATTTGTTATTATTTCCATCTGCAACTAAAATAAAATCTTCAATCTGATTAATAGAAACTCCCTGAACAGTTATAAATATTGTCGTATATTCTTTGTAAGTTCCACCTGTTAATACAAAATCTTGCTGATTTAATGTTGCAATAAATTTCTGATAAAAAGGGTCAGAAGTTTCAATATTTTGAACAATTGTTTGTAAATTACTTTCTACAGCTAAAGCATCGGATATTGTGGAAATAAGAGTGGTGTTTTTAGTAGTTGCAGTAGATATTGAACTATCTAAATCATTTTTAGTTGCTGTTCCAGCAGAAATACTAACATTAAGAGTTGTATTAGTATTATTGGCAGTTATATTTGTAGCAGTTAAAATATCGTTTGTATTGGTGGCATTTGTATTAGATAAATCTAATGCTGTTTTAGTATTTGTGGCATTATTATTACTGGCAATTAATGCATTATTTGTATTAGATGCAGTTGTATTTGTTAATATTAATGTGGTATTTAGAGTATTTCCTGTTGTATTTGTGGATGTTAAAGTTGAATTTGTATTAGATGCAGTTGTATTTGTTAATATTAATGTGGTATTTAGAGTATTTCCTGTAGATATATCTGATATTAATGAATTTTCCAATGTTATTGCGGTTTGTATAGCGGTAGCGAGTCCACCTAGAGAGATAATTGCTTGGCGACCATCATCTACAAGATTGCCCAATGTCTCCACCACTGTATATCCTTCATTTATAGTCCAAACCCTACTTGCGGGAAAATAATCACAACCGGTTCCATAATAATTAAACTGCAATTCTAAATTATTTCTACTTGGATGAAATGTAACTATTCCTAGAGAATAATCTACAATAAATTGATTTTCCGTTGGTAAATCCTTATCAATTTCAACCCAAGTAATATTTTGACCAGATACTATTACTCTATTAAAACTATCTGGGTTTTCAGCTAATATTGCTTTATTTCTTTCCACTAATATAGATTGTACGACTGGTATATACGGATCTAAAATATCTCCTTTTCGACGAGTGCTCAAAATTGGATCATTGAAAGTAAAACTACTCATAAGTTACCTCCTTTATAAACATAAGAAAAAAGAGGATAATAGATTTACCCTCTCATCACTAAAAAAACTAAATATATTAAAATTTTAAATCTCTTGTTACAAATTAGTTTACAGATTAAATAATTTAATTAAAATCGTATTGTATTAAGTCAATCCTATGATTATTATTTATTTTATTTCTTCTTGAATCGGTGAATTTAAAACTTGAATAATTTCACAATACGCAAATGCCTCATGACCCTTCAAATCGACTCTTTGTAGAAATGCAACTAAATTGTTTATAACTTGTTCGCTTAATTCATATTTCATTATTGTTACCACCTTTATTTTTATTTTCCATATTATTAAACAACTGAATTTATACAATTTTGTAAAGCTATAAGATAACTTGCATAAATAGAATTATTTGGACTCTGTAAACTTGGTAATGTTCCACTATATGTTAACCCATTGAAACCACTAATTGCCTGATTGAAAATCGTAGCACTAATTGAAGTTATACCTGAAACCACATTAGTAAATTCTATTGTTGGCAACCCTTTACTTACTCTTTTAGTATTAATATAACTAGTTAATCTATTCCAGTCAGATGCACTTATAACAACTATATTCCCAGAAACAGGAGTTGTACTCCATAAAAAACTTGCCATTTATAATGTCACCTCTTCTCCTCTGAGTCCTATTTTAAATCCTTGATATTCTTTTAATTCTAACTTTAATTCTCTAATAAAAATGCAAGTTGAGTTTCAGAACACAAACTTGCCACACGAATTACTTCCATATTATTTTATTCTCCCCTTAAATTCAAGAAAAGACTAATCAAATTATGATTAGTCTTCTACTAGAGTTTTAATTTTTTAATAGTTAATTTTAATCATATGGTTTCCACTGTAAAGTTAAAAACAAAATCCTCACTTAAAGTTTCTTTGTTTACACTTCTGATATTTTTACTAACTCTAATTTGATATTGTCCGTCAGGATAAAGCGAAGTATGATTAATTAATACTTTTTTGCCAAAAACAGTCGGTTTAATATTAAATTTACTCCATTTATTTAATTTTTTGTTGTATTTCCATAGCGTTATATTTTTCTTAACTGATTTTTGATCTACATTTTTACTGAACTCAATTGTCCATACTTTATCAGGTGATACAATTGTAGATTTGGGAATAGAAGCAAGTCTTATTTCATTTCTAGGAGCAGACAGAACTGAACTACTAAAAGCCAAAACAGATATTGGAGTTGAAATAATTAAAACTACAGATAGAATAACAAGGTAAAGTATTTTTTTCATTTTTAAAACCTCCTTATATTTACTAATTATAAACATTATATCAAAAATTAATAAATATTGCAAATATTATAATTATTAAGCAAATACTGCTATATTGCCAAGAGGAGTCCCATTATGATAAAGTGTTCCAGTATAATTAATGTTGCCCAAAACATCAAGATTATATGCGGCAGTAGTTTTACCTATTGCTACATTCCCACCATTAAAAAATGATGTCCCATTTGCATATAATTGAATTTTTTGGACTTGATTAATGTCAAACAATCTAAAAAGTCCTCCACTGTTAGAAGAATCAGCATCTCCAGACATAGCAATTCTAATTTTATTATTACTTCCATAAACATTCATTACTCCTGCACCTGTAGAGTTACCAATTCCCAAAGCAACTCTAACATACTGAGTTATATCAGAACCTTGTGGTGCATCATCATATAAAACCAAAGTTCCTGCTTTATTTTCACCAGTGCCATCTTCTGTACCAATTTTTGCATCAAGATTACCATTAATATCATAAATTAAAATCTTCCCTCCCAATGCATCTTGATAAACATCAGTAGTAATAATACTTCCTGTTTTTGCTGTCAGTCTTTGTGCAGTTACATTTAATGCATTAATATAACTAGCTGTTACAGTTCCATTTACGATACTTACTACATCACTACTTGTTGTTTTTGTGGCAGGATTATAACCAGAAGCAAAATTTGTCGTTGAGCCAACTGTAATTTGACTTGCAGTTAAAGTGCCATCAATATTTGCAGAATTAACATGTAAATTTGTTGCATCGATGTTTGTTGCTGAAATTGTTCCTAATTTAGTTGTAAACTTACTAAAATCAATTGTATTTGTAGAAGCATTAATTAATATATCTGTACCATTTACAATGCTTCCAGTAAGATTAATATTTCCACTAGTGTCTACATGAAAATTTGTTTGCCATGAGGGAGATGCATATGTTCCAACATTTTTTTGAATAGTCATTCCAGATGTTGCATTCAATATAATTTGCGATGTAAGGGTTGTAGAGAAATCTGTTTGCTGTATTGTTAGTCCATCTTGTGGAGAAAGAGAAATTCCATTGGAAACAACTCCTGTTGATGGTAATATTTCAAATACGGAACCTTTAATTTTTACTCCAGTTGAATCTACTACAAAAGTATGTTCTGTTGATCCGACACTAGAATCAATTGTTAAAGTATTACCAAGCAATATCTGTCCAACTAGTTTTTGTGCATATACTCCCGTAGCATCTATGGCTGTAGAAAAAGTATTTCCTCCCGTGTTTGTAATTCCCAAAACTCCATTTGTTGCTCTTATAAATTTATTTGGATCAGCGGAATCATATATGGTCAGTCCCCTAGCATCCATCGTAACAGAATTATGTACGGCCCCCACAATAGAATTTTTAGCACTATCCCAACTATTATTTAATATATCACTTACACTATTCTTCACACTTCCAATATTATTCCATTGTGAAGCACTATTGTTTACAGTAGTCGATGTACTAATTGCTGAATATAAATTCTTATAGAATTTTTGCTCATCACTCAAAACTAAAGTAACATTTGCAATAGTCAATGACACAGACGCACTCTCATAATTAATAGTGAATTCTACAATTTTACACTTGATATTTATATTTAATTTCGGATAATAAACTGAACACCAATCCCCTAAGTTTAATTTATTCCAATTATTCTGTTCCTCTAATACTTCTAAGAAATTTACAATATCTAAAGTTACAGATATTTGTGGTTCTTTGATCTTTTCAAATTCTTTAACTCCCCAATCATATAAATCCTGAGCATCCGATATATTTGAATTGGAAATCTCTTTTTCTATTATAAAATAATTTCTTTCAGCAATCTGTTCAGTGGTAAAATTATTTTCTATAGAAATTGTATTTTGCAAATTTGTTATTTGTAAATTTACAGATACTATACTTGCATTTATAACATCAATCTCTGCCTGTTTTTCATCAATTAATACTTGTTGTGCAACTTTTTGTGCCAATAAAATTGTAGTATCAGCAGAAGTTGACTGTGCAATATCTAAATTATTAAGAATTATATTCATTACAGTATTTAAATCTGTTAACTCTGTACTTTTTGTAATTAATGTTTCTCGAAATGCATTTAAATTACTTAAATATGTAGTAAAATTACCTTTAGATGAAACTATTAAAGCATTATAACTTACCATTGCATCTATGAGACTTTGGCTCATATAATCAGGATTCATAAAATATCCATAATTTTCAATAAAATTATTTCCCGTTTGTGATACTGAAGAAATAGTTAAATCATCTTTTCCAAATACTTTAAGTCTTGTTACCATTTCATCTGCAGAAGAAATTAATGTTACTTCCTTCATCAATTTTTGAGTTGAAAATCTTAGTCCACGATTAACACCAAAATCATCTGGATTATACATTGATATTGTTCTGTCTGTAGTATTCCAAATAATTAATGCAGTGAATGTTGAAGCTATCTGATTTATACTGTCTAATACAGTAGCAGAAGAAATTTCTATTGGTCTATAAAGGATATCAAAAGATGCGTCTATATAATCGATTTTCCATAAAGTTTCTGCTAAAATTTCATTTAGTACAGTAGAGCAATTACTTGGCATTGCTTCTCCATTAATAGGGGCAGATTTATATGCACGAATATTTTTAGATGCCAATTCATAAGGAAGAGAGTATGCATGAACAGTTCTTGAATCAGTAGAATCATTAGTTTGATCAGTAATTTTATTAATTATGTAAAATTCTATATAATTTCCTTTTACAAATTTTAATAAATACTTTTCTTTTATCTTATCAAAATTTGGATTACTTTGTAAAACATGATGAATTTCAATTTCTGATGTAATTTCAAAAGAAATTTCATTGAGAGAAGCTAATTTATAATTTGAAGTAATATTATAAGCTTCTGATAATTTAGCTACAATTGTACGATTTGGCATACATAAATATATTTCTGGTTTTACAACTGTTTTTGTAAAATCTATAGATGCAAGCAATATATTTTCACCACCTTAAATTAACTTTTATATTTATTTAACTATTAAAAAATCTTTTTATGATACTTCTTCTAGTTTAGATGTTAATATTTCTTCTATGTTATTAAAATCATAATACCAAATTTCAAGAAAGTTATACCCATTTGATAAAGCATATTCCTTCTTGCGTCTATCATGTTCTTGTTGAATTCTAAATTCTTCTGGTGTTTGATTTCCTGCCGTCCCATCATGGTATTCACCTTGATACTCTATAAGTAAATTATATTTAGGTAAATAAAAATCATAAGATAATAATCCATTTCCAACACCTAATAAGTTTTTAAATGTTTTTTGTGGAATAAAATATATGTTATTATTTTTATTTATTAATTTATCATACTCTTCTTGAATTATTTCTATATATTCTTTAGATATAAAAACTCTTTTACATTCTTTTTCACCTTTAGACTTATTACATTCTGGACATCCTCTATTATTATTTCTTTTTGCAATCTGTGTAAACCATTCATTACCACATTCTTTACATTTCCACCAAACTTCTTGATTGGCATTTGGACAATACTCCTCTGGATTTTTCTTGTTTTTATCATAATTCCATTCTCCACACAATCCAGGATTACAGACCAATAAATTATATTCTTCTGAAGGGACTTTACCTGAACAATAAGGACAATTAGTATTATTCCTATTATTTATGGATGTTTTCCAAATGTGCTTAGAATTATTGTGACATAACCACCAAACTTCTTTACTACTACATGAAGTTACATTCCAAGGAGTTAAATCACCGTTAAACGTAGGATGAAATTCTTTGGCTAATTCAGGATTCTTAGTAGCAAGACAATTAGACAAAGTTACTTGATTGCCTGAACAAACACCGCAACCATGATCACAAAAAATATCATTCCATGTATTAGAAAATATTTCTTGACACCCATCTTTTAAACATTGCCATTTTAATTTAATAGTATTACCTTGATATATTTGATTATCGATCAATATAAAAGGCTTATTATTTAATTTACACCATAATTTTATATTTTGTATTGTATATGGATTTCGTTTTTCAAATTTAGAAGGTTTTCTGCATGATATTAAATTACATAATGTAACAAAATATAAATATCCTTCTACATCTTCTAAAATTAATTTTATTTTAGTATTACTGTATTTCTCACTTATTAGTTTATATCCTAAATTATTAACTATTATTTTCACTTCTTCATATGTATATCTAGTAGTTTTTCCTCTCATAATATCAACTCCTCAAATTTGATTCATATTCTTCTTCATTCCCTCAAAAACTACACAACAAAATAGAGCAGAAGTGTTGAGGACACTTTGTCGTTGGTTTGCAATTCCAACCCATCTGCTCTAAAAATTTTCTTATTAAATTAACAAATATTAATAAAATCATATTTAATTTATACGAGAAATCGAAATTCGTAATAAAATTGTAATTTAACATTTCCGTATATTTGTAAAGAATTTATTCCATATGGTATAGTCATAAAAACTGAATCAGATGAAAGTTTGTCATACCTATAAGTTAAAATTTGATCTGTTGTTATATCTTCATTTTCAGTATTAATTGTAATAATTTCATTATTTGCAATTCCTGTAAAACTCATTTTCTTTCCTCCATCAGACAAATTCACAATAGAAAAAGTTCCACCAGATATTACTTGAATTGTAGCAACAAAAAACATATTAATATCGCCACTATTAGTTAAAGTTATATTCGTTCCACCTACTTCATTAGAAGATAAATCATATAAAACTGTAGAATAAACTGGAGAAAATACATATGGTGAATTTAATCTGAATTGCAGACTAATATATCCTTGACTATTTCCTGTGTGTATTAAATTATTTTCATCTACACAAAGAGCATAATATATTTTATCTGGATTGGAAGAAAATATAAGAGGACAATAATAATCCTTTTTTAAAGCCCTTGATACTGAGTGAAGTTTATCTTCATCAAATCCATCATAAAATGCAAAAGATACTTGAATTTGTTTAGGAGTTTCTTTTGCTTCGATAAAATATGGTTTTGGATTATATCTGGTTGTTTGTTCAATTATGTTTCTTGTTGATAAAAATGTTTCCTGATATAAACCAGAATTATCAACGTGAACATTCATAATGCCAAATTCTTCATAAAAGTTAATTCCATCATATGTAAAATAGAGGGATTCTGATATGGACATTGTTTATATCACCTCCTATTGTTTGTTTTAATATTTCTTCAACTGTTTTCATAATCCCAATACCATATTCCTAATAAATTTTATTTTCTAACTTCTTCAATGGTATATTTTTCATTTATTATCAACTCCTCAAATTTAATCTTCCTAAATTCCTCAAAAATTTCACAACAAAAATAGAGCAGAAGTGCTTGAGGAACACTTTGTCATTGGTTTATAACTCCAACCTATATGCTCTAAAAAATATCTTATTAAAAGAAAAGTAAGTGATAAAATTAATTACCACTTACCCATTTTTTTAAGATTATTTGCTACAGAAGAGAATAAAAATTCTGCTCCTGCTTTATCTCCGTTGAGACTTTCTATATTTAGATTTAGATTATAAGTTTGAGAGCTATTACTTCCAGCCACACTAGTTAAATTTGGAGTAAAACTAGGTAATTTAATATTACTCATAATATTTTGCAAAGGATTTGCACTTATAATTTTATCCATAATACTAGTTATTGAAGGTAAATTGTTAACTAATTTTTCAAAACTTAGAGTTTGTTCGGCACTTAAAACCCTTTCTTTTGAATGTAATGTAGCTATTTTCCCAGACGAATCTCCCCAGTCTCCGGTATACCCACCAGTATCATATGAACCAGTCTTACTAGTTTTAAATCTCTGTACAGTTCCATCTGCTGTAATCGTATATTCTTGACCATCTGTATATGATTGTAATGGAGTTACAGCATAATTAGAATCATTCGTCTTCGTAATAGTAACTGGGACTTCTTTTCCTTGACTATCCACAACTTTAACTACAGGAGTTCCATGAGCACTAGAATAACCTATATTCCAAACCTTATTAGCATTTACTGTAGGAATATTTCCATCTGCATTATTATTTGCCATTTCTGTTGCTTGAGATTCATATGAGGTATTTGCTCTTGCTTGACTTGCTGACGATGCTTGAGCTTGAGAAGATTGTAATGCTGCTTGGGCTGCTAATGCTGATTGAGCATTTTGACTAGCTTCTGTTACTTGATCAATAATTTTCTGTAAACCTTGCCAACTAACACCCAAAGCATCAAGAGTTGCTTTATTTTGTGAAGAAAAATATGCGTTAAAAGCATCAAAATCACTTTGAATTTCAGCAAAATTTCCAGCATAAATTTCTTGTCTAATTCTAGCAAATTCTCGTTCATCATTTATCAGACCATCATAGTAAGCAGTAGTTA
>Ga0209728_1001291_pt1 | contig 15852 bp, 27 predicted proteins | sample RifGroD1_FD_183997 | JGI IMG/M metagenome (GOLD analysis project Ga0209728, IMG submission 183997) | Groundwater microbial communities from Rifle, Colorado, USA - Groundwater D1 (SPAdes) (version 2) | ecosystem: Environmental > Aquatic > Deep subsurface > Groundwater | place: Rifle, Colorado... | reverse complement strand
CATTAGGGACTATTAGACATGAAGAAGAAATGGCAAAAGTATTTAATTCTAATAAAGAAGGTTTAGTCAATTTCATTAATAAAACTACTCAAGAACCTTGGGGTAAAAAGATGTATGAAATGATCGAGATGATTATTGATGAAGCAGAAGTTAATTGAGTACATAAAATTATTCTCCTAGCAAAATTCCATTTTAACCTAGTTGAAAGGAGTAACTATGAAAGTAAACATAGATAACTTTTGTCAAGCAGACAAACCAGAATTTTTAATTTTAGAAGTAGTAGATAATAATATTGAACATTTAAGAGATGAAATTAGAAGACTTGAACATTTGAAAAAAGAATTAAGATATGAATTAGAATATGGAAATGGATGGAGTATAAGTTTAGCTCAATTATTGCAAAGACTATAAAAAACAGTATTTATTAAAACTAAACTAAAATAAAGGAGTGATTTATAATGAAAAAGACAAATCTATTATTACCATTGGCAATTGGTGCAGGATTAATGACATTTGGAATGATATACAATCATTTAACAGGAAATTATGTATGGGCCACACTTCAAGCTAAAATTCTGATTGGATATGGAATAGTCGCTTATTTAGCAATTAAGATTAGTAAGAGGAAAGTAGTTAGGTAATAAAATGATAAATAAAGGAGAATTAAATATGGATATTTTAAACTTAGATGATTATGTATATGAATGTTATACCAATAAAGTCAAAGGTAATAAATTACTAACATACGAAATGGTTCAGAGGAAATTAACCAGAAACTATCATTTAGCAAAGAAAATAAAATTAGGTGTTCAAGAATTATGTTTATATGGGTGCTTGACGTTTCTAGTAAGTGAAAATTGTGTCTTATGGATAAAAAATTATATTGGCACAGATACATCATGGTTTACCAAAGATATGAAAAAGTATAATAAATTGAATGAGCAATTAGGAATTAACAACGAAGCGAAAGAATTAAAGTTTGACTAAATACTAAAATAAATATATAATGAAAGAGAGGTTGGATAATTATCTTAGCAGAAAAGATCATCTCATACATAAAACAAGAAGCAGATAAAGAAGTTGCAAGAAAAGCGAAAGCAAAGGAACAAGATATTAAGGGATACATAATTGATTGTGTTTATAAAAAGCAAAAGAAGAGAAGAAAGTATATGGGGAGGTAGAGGATTGTGAATATAAATAAATTCGAATATAAATTAACTTTTGAATCTGAATGCTGAAGATATCCCTGATATTTTAGAGAAAATTACTGAAGCAATAAAAGAAGAATTGTTAGATAAAATGATAAGTGTTATGCCAATGTTAACTATTTTAGACAATGATAAATAATTTTTCTAGATAAGAAAGGAGAATTAAAATGTGGAATAAATTCACTGGAAAAGAAATAGAAGAATTTATACAATCAAGACACTTTAATCATTTGTTTTGCAACCAAAGTATAATTACTGGTTATGCCCTGTGTAGGGGGATATGTTGTGATAATTGTTCTGATGTAACATTTTGCAATTTTAATAATAAATGTAATGAGCATGACAGAGATTATTGCATAAGAGATATTGGGCAATTAAGTGAATCAAATTAAGAATCTATAGGGTTTAAGAAAATATAAAGGAGAGAAATATAAATTGAAAAATAAAAAATTAATTACGACTCTTTTATGTGTAGGACTATTATCCATCCCTTTAACTGGTTGTGGTCAAACTGAGGCAGAAAAAGTATCTTATAACCTATCATTAGAAGCAGATAATTTCAATGTTGTACGTCAACTTACAGTAATTGATTGTATCACAGGGGATGTATTATTTCAGATGACAGGAAGGATATCAATTAATGCTGATAGAGAAGATAATCAACTCGAAGTAACAGTAGAAGATGAGAATGGCGGTTATCAAAAACACTTTATTGGTTTATCAGATAATGTAACGTATGTTGTTGAGCAACTAAGAAGTAAAAATGTTGATAAATATAAATACACATTGAATTATAATCCTAAAATGTGGATTCCAATTGGTGTAGATAAGATTGATTAGTAAACGAAATGTAATTAAGAAAGGAAGAAAATATTAATGACAAGTCAAGAACAAAAAACTATAGATAAACTTTATCAATTAATGGCAGACATCCAAAAAGAGAACAATGAATTCAAAAAACAAGTAAATGATCTCACCACTAAAATGAATACAAAATTAGAAACCAAACATCTTCCTATCACTTTAGAACAAGATATTTTATCAACCGCGCAGCAATCTATTCAAAAAGCAATCCAAGAATCTATGACTAAATATGATAGTCCTTTAATTAAACTTGTTTCTTCAGTAATCAATGAATATTCAACTGAATTAAGACAAATTATTTCAGATAGTTTTAATGAAGTAATTAAGAAAGAAGATTTCAAACAATCAATTATTGCAGGGTTTTCACATAAGGTTGCTAGAAGTATTGTCAGTAATAATGATGGATTATTTGATAAAGTGAGCAATGAATTAAAGCAAGATGCTGTGTTTAAGTCTAAAATGGCATTGGCTATAGTAAATGTTGTAAATGAATGCTTAGAGGGAAGGAGTTAATAATATTATGTATTTTTGGAATTGGTTTTACAACATTTATAGAATGGATAATAGGTGCTTTGGTTATCGGTTTTTCAAGTGGAAGTGGATTAACTTTATATCTTAAAAGAAACAAAAAATAAACATAAATATTACCATAATCCAATCTAACTGAAAGGAGGTGAATTAATTTTGAGAGTATTAGAATTATACCTTAAGTCAGGCCAAACAATCCATGTTCAATGTAAAGATTGGTCTTTTGAAACTGATGACATTACTGGAGAATTCACAGGTTATAATTTTATTGACCTAGAAAGACCTTCAGCACTAGAAATTGTACCTTCACAAATTGTTGGTTATATTCAAATATAATTTAATATTAAGGAGATAAAGCAATGAAACAGTTTAAAGTATTATGGATTACGTTAATAGTATTTATGTTAGCATTTACACCTACTATTACATTGGCAGGGACATCAAGCAGTTCTAAAAGTAGTAGTTCAAGCTCAAAATCTAGCAGCAACCCATCTACTAACACATCTACAAAATCAAGCACACCTAGCACACCAAGCAGTACACCTAAAAGTTCAATAGATTTAAGTAAAAAATCAACACCATCTAGTACGTCAACTTCTACTCCGTCAACTAGTGTTAGTAAAAGCGTACCTTCTATAAGTGGTTCAACAAGTGTATCAAGTTCAAAAACCGCAACAAATAATGCTTCAAAATCATTACCAAGTAATACCACTGTAACAAAGAAGACATTTATTGGCTCTACATATAGTAATGGTAATAGCACGTCATTTCATTTTGGTGGAACACCATATAGTTATGGTTATCATCCACGATTCACTCCTAGTTGGTATTCGCCTTATTGGTATAATCCGTATTATTATATGCATCCAGTTCCTATGGTTGTAACAAGTGGGGACTTTGGATTTAGTTTCTTGATTATGTTAATTATCTTAGGATTAATTGGTTATGTAGTTTATAGGTATATTAAGAAGAGGGATTTTTTAAACAAAAAGAGTTAATATAAATTATATAAAGGAGGTGATGATATACATGCTTGTAATTTCTATTATTGCATTAGTTATAATATTATTGTTCTTAGCAATACCATTATACTCAAAAATAGGTCAGAAAGTTGAAAATATACAAAATAAAATTAAAGAGGAGATTAAAAATAATGAGAAATAATATTAATGTTGATATGAGTAATTTTAAAATGAATAAATTCACCAAAGGTTTAATTACAGTTGGAGTATCAGCAGTTGTTTTACTTGCAGGTTTTGGGATGTCAACTACAAAGATTAATCCTGGTCATGCAGGAATTGTTTATAATGTATCTGGTGGACTAGAAGAAATTACTTTGAGTCAAGGGTGGCATATTGTAGCTCCTTGGAAAAGCATTAGAGAATATCCAATTTCTACAGAAACCGTATGGTTAACCAAAGGTGCAACTGAAGGTTCACCCAATGATGATTCATACAATACTTCTACAATGGAAGGCAAACCTGTAAACGTAGACGCTTATTTTACATATCATGTGAACGTAGAAAAATTACCTGCAATCTTCAATCGTTTTAAGGGTGCTGACATTGAATCCATCCAATCAGGATATTTAAAACAACAAGTTAAAACTGCTTCTCAATCTGTTACTTCTAGTTATAGCGTTCTTGACTTATATGGAAATAAACGTTCAGAAATTCAAAATAAAATTCATGATATATTAATCAAAGAATTAACTCCATTTGGATTAGAAGTTGAAACATTTAGTTTTGGAGAAATTCGTCCTGATGCTGACACTATGAAAGCAATTCAAGCAAAAGTAGATGCACAACAAAAACTTCAGCAAATGGAAATTGAATTATCACAATCTACAGTTACAGCAAATAAAGCAAGGGTAGATGCCCAAGGTGTTGCGGATGCAGCAGTTATTAAGGCAAAAGGTGAAGCAGAAGCTAATAATCTATTACAAGCATCTTTAACTGATACACTTGTTAAATATCAATCTGTATTGAAATGGAATGGAGCATATCCTCAAGTTGTTGGTGGAAATCAAATGATTCAATTGCCAATTACAGACGGATCAGGAAAATAATAATAATTTTAAAAAAGAAAGAGGTAATAAACAATGTTTAATAAATTAATCGATATGGTAATGTCAAATCCTAAATTAGCTAAACCAATGGCAAGTGAATTAGTAGACCAATATAAACCATTATTGTATGGAGTTGCTGAAGAGCTCTTCAATATCTACAAGGATTATGCGAATAATACTGAATATTTTGCTACTACTGCAATTGCTAAAAAGAATCAATATGATGCTTATATTAATGTAGGGTTTAGTCCAGAGCAATCTATGAGTTTAGTATTGAATGATGCTAAGAAATTAGAAGATAGGTTGAATAAATTAGGTTCTGGGTAAAATCTAAAAAATAATAATAGGGATAAGGGGAGAGCAACAAATATCTCCCCTTACATCCAAATAAATTTTAATTAGAGGTGATATTTAATTAAAATCGAGTTTAAAAATGGAAGCGAAATAGAATGTTTTGAATCAGGTGCTAATAGCAGAGGATATAGAAGCACATTAATTAGTTTTTATTGTTTACAATGTAACACTATTCATGTAGACTACCCGATATCTAAAATTATGTCTATTAGTGAATCGTTTTCAATATGTAAAGAAAGTTATGAAAAGATATTAGAACCATATTTAAATGAAAATAATTAGAAAGGAGTAATAAAATGAATTTAAAGAAAGCGCAAGCAACCAAAGGTGGTAAAATCCATATTGCATATCTAAAATCTAATATGAGTTTATGTTTACAATATGTCGGTGAAGATGTTCAAAATATTCAAGATAAGAATGTTACTTGCAAAAGATGTATAAAGGCATATGCAAAAATTAAAGGAAATGAGGAACGGAGTTAAATATAAAAATATGTTGACATATATTTAGAAAAATGTTATAATTATTATGAGTCAAAAAATTAAAAGAAAGGAGAATAAATTATGAAAATATCAAATTTTACAGACATTTTCAAAACTATACAAACTAAATTTCCAATTGAAGAATGCATAGAGAAAGACAAGAAAGAAGAAGCGATTTACAATTCAAAAAATAAATATATCTGTATGATTATAGACAAAAGATTTAAAAATAATATAGAATTAAAAATTATGACTCCTTACATATGGGTAGGAAACGAATCAAGATATTCAGGGCATGAAGATTTTAAAGACTTTGTTGGTTATGGATGGATTGATGAAAATGGTCATTATATTGACAACTTTGAAAATCCAATACATGTTGTTGATGATGAAATTGTAATAGGATTTGTTCCGTATGAAGATAAAAATAGTGACGATTTGAAATTATGGGATATTGTAAAGGAGATGAATTATGAAAATTAGAATACTAAATAATAATTATATTGAAGATATTCCTGTAAGGGAAATAGTGGAAGCAAAATATTTTAAAGATATGTCATCAGAAGAAAAGATAAAATGGGCTAATGTCTTAAAAGGTGAAGAAGAGTCTCAAACATTATGGGATGATAATGATATATTTGCTAAAAATAGCACAGATGAATGGATATGGATGTATGAGGACAATATTAAGATTGTGGAAGAATAGAGGTGATTACATATTGGCAAAGTTTATTCAAATTTATGAAAACAATGTGGAAAAGTATATATTGACTTTTAAAGGACAGGAGCTTACTTGCACCACTGTTGAGATGAAAATGGAAAGGTAGTACAATCAGGAACTCTAGATACTCAATTTGTTAATGAATTTTATAATGATTTCAACGATGAAGATTTTGATAAAATTATTGATATTATTAATGAAATACAATTCGATAATATTAATAGATTGGGTAATTTAAAGCAATTAGAAAATTTTGAATAAAACAGTTATTTTATTTGAGGAGGTGAATTATGGACGAAGACTTTATAAAAAACTTGAAAATTTTTATGGAAGACTATGAAAAACTAAATAAGTTTTGTAAAGAAATGTTTAATGATAAGTTAATTTCTGACAAAGTTAAAAATGTGTATTCAGAAAAATATAATGCTCTTAATATTCATAGAATTGGTAAATAATTAAGGAGGTAATAATCATAAGAAAAGTAAGATTCCTAAAAGACCCTAATTCATTCAAGAAAGATACTTATAGAGTTATTATGGAAGAAACTGCATTGCATTATCGTATTCAAGTTAATTTGGATAGGGATGAGTTATACCTTATCATCAATTGTTTCCAGTAAAACACATAAATTACCATTTCTCATTTTAAAAAGCATTGAACTATTTAACTCTGATTTCTTCATTTTAATATCCTCACTTTCATTATCATTTTCTTGATTCGTATTATTCTCTATGTATTATTTATAAGAGACAAGAGATTATAGATGGTTCATATTCTGGTCAAATTTCGTTGAATGATTATAATGATGATATATCACTTATAGGAGATCAATATGAATCTGACTTAGAGTATGAAATTGTAGCTATTAAACAATGTCAAAGTTGCACAGAATCACTACGATTAGTTGTCATTAGTACAGAACCAGAAGAATGGGATTGGGTTGAAGAGGTAGCAAAACAAGTAAAAGAGGAAATAGTAGAAAACACTGTCCAAAATATCACAATTAATATTACCATTGACTCATCTAATAAAGATTCGTCACAATTTAGAGAATTGATTAATGGACTTAGCAAATATGCAACTCAATATTCAAAAGTGTAAAACTGAGAATCAAGCTATGAGTGCGTTACAGGGTTCGGTACTTGGCATGAAATCAAAATTTTAATTGATTATAAATGCAGAAATAATGTTTGACACTTAATTCGCATTATGTTATAATTATTAAGTGGAGTTAATGAAAGGAGTAACGAGTGGATAGATTAAATATTTTCAAAACAGAACTCTCATACATATTAAATCCTAAGATCAAAGAATTCACAGAAAAAGCTTTAAATAACTTACCAGAATATTTCTTCTCAATTCCTGCTAGTTCGTCAGGTAAATATTACCCAAAATATGCTTTAGGAGAGGAAGGTTTAGTGAGGCATACCAAAGCAGCAGTAAGAATTGCAATAGAAATGTTTAGATTAGATGTTTTTAAATATACTGAAGATGAAAAAGATATGATTGTTGCATCGTTGATACTTCACGATGGTTGCAAATCGGGTATAAATAATAGTTCTCATACCGTCACAGAACATCCATTAATTGTTGCAAATATGCTAAGAAATAATCAAGAAATAAATAGTTGCATAGACAAAGATACGTTGAATATGATTGTTGGTAATATTGAATCACATATGGGCCAATGGCAGTTTGATTATAAAACTAAAAGGGAAGTTTTACCAAGACCAAAAAGTAAAATACAACATTTTGTGCATTGGTGTGATTATTTGGCTAGTAGAAAATGTTTAGAATTCAATTTTGATGTTAAGGTTGTAAGATAAGAAAGGACAGTGAAAATTAACATAGCAACAAATAGAATTTATAATATAGAAGGAAAAAGATTTGGAAAATTAGTTGTTCAAAAATTAGTCCCAATAGTAGGACATAAAAAATACAAAAATGGTTGGTTATGCAAATGTGATTGCGGAAATGAAAAAATATGTCAATTAGATCCTCTAATTAATGGTTTTAATAAAACATGTGGCAACTGTCCTCATAATACATATGAATTTCATGAAGATTATGTAATAGGATATAGCACAAATGGTTTAACTTTTGAATTTGATAGAGAAGATTATGAAAAAGTCTATCAACATACATGGAGAGTTATCAAAAAGACAAAAGTGGTTCTAGCAACCATTAATAAAGAAACAATTCCTTTACATAAATTTATTACTAATACAGACGGTTCTCAAGTTATTGATCATAAAGATGGGAATCCTAGTAATAATAGAAAATCAAATTTACGTAATGCTACTTCCCAAGAAAATTCTTGTAATCTTAAATTAGCAGAAAATAATACTTCTGGAATTACGGGTGTTTGGTATGATAAAAGCAGAGGTCAGTGGGTAGCAGAAATTAAATTTCATCAAAAGAAAATAGCAAAAAGATGTAGTAATTTTATTAACGCTGTAATCCAAAGAGTAAAATGGGAGTTTATATATTTCGATGAATTTAGAAGTAATAGAAATGATGAGAAAATAAACAATGTACTAAATCAATATAATCTTAGTATTGACGAAATAATTAAAAGGAGATGTTGATATAAAAAATAAAGGTAAATACAGAGTACCAATAAAAACTTCTCGACCACCTCCTCTTTCAATTATATTTTAGATTATGTGCATTAAATAGTAAAATAAAATTATTGAAAGAAGGAATACATATAATGGCAAATAATACTTTTGAAATCATTGGGAAATTAAATATCGGTAAAGAATCAGAAAAGTTTAAACCATATAAAGCCACTACTTATGATACTGGTTGGGCAGCAAAAGAATTAATTTTTAATGCCATTGCAGGTGATAATAGGCACATGATGAAAATTAAAGGTGGATATTTTAGTAATGGAAAGGGAAAAGTATACTCATTTTCTAAATCTGGTAAGTCAGATAGTGGAGAAACGATCAAAGGAGAAAAGTTAGAAATTGCTTGGGTAGATAGATTTAAACCTGAAATTATAGAAAATGTAGCAGAGTTTAAAAAATTTGTAATTGACTTAGAAGAATATGGACGTAGATTTAAACTTGAAAAAGCCCTAGAAAAATTTAATGAAGGAAGTTTAACTCCAGAAGAAATGATTGAATTAGGTACAGAAGATATTTCACAAGAACTTGAAAATAGTAAAAATAAACGTAAAGAATTTATTGCTGAGTCTGACTTTGCAGAATATATGCATAAATTAATTATATCTGGAAAGATAGACAATAGATTATTTAGAATCAGTGGAGATATAGTTTATTCAGAATATAACGGCAAATTCTATAAAACATTAATTCCTAGCAGAATTTATCTAGCTGAAAAAAGTGCAGTTCCATCTTCTACTGGGCAAATAACTGTATTCTACAATAAAGATGGCCTAGACAGCAATAGTTTAAAAGAAAAACAAAAGCATTATATCAATTGCTTTGCTCGTAACTATGATAGTCAAAGAAAAGCAGAGACTCCTTTTCCAATTCAATTAGTAATTGATGTATCAAAAGATGAATTGGATGAAAATAATAAGAAGCTTAATTCATTAATGGTTAAACAATTCACTGTTAAAGATAAAACTTGGAAGGAATTTGGAGTAAAGATTAATCTCTTAGATGGTGCTCAAAAGACTGAAATCACAAATGATATGTTGACTGATCTTCAAAAAGAGTTGCTTGAACTGGGTGCTATTACAATGAATGAAATCAGAAAAGAAATTGGCGCAGATGTCTATGGTGAAAAAGTAGAAGAAATGATTGTTGTTAATGTGGCTAGAGGATTCACTAAAGGAAGTAAACCAACCGTATATATTGATAGTGATTTTGTTATCAAACCATTAGAGATAGTAGATAAAAAAGAAAAATCAACAGAAGATGAAGAGGATATTTTTGCAGGATTAAATGACTTAGACATTCCTTATTAAGATACATAATGAAGGGGTGAAATTCCCCTTCCAATACTATGATAATAAAATAAAAATTAAAAGGGGATTAAAATAACATGGCATTTAAAAAACCGACAATAAATAAGATTAAAACAGATATCAAAGCACTATCTATCTATATCAGAACTATTAAAAAGTTCGGCAAGAGCACTCTTTTCAGAGATGTAGTTCTTGAAAAATATGGTGATCCATTAAGAGGATTATTGGTAGGTATTGGGGCTGAAATGGGGTATACATTGCTTGACGAACTAAATCATACTCATGTAGAAACATGGCAGGAATTAGTTGAAATGAAAGAATGGTTAATAGAACAAAAAGGTAAAGAACATAATATTGAAATTGTAGCTTTTGATGTTGTGGATGAGTTTCTTCCAATTCTAGACAGAGAAGTAGTCAGATTGTCAAATATTGATAACCCTAAAAAATTATGCAAAAGTGTTAAAGGTGCATATGGTGGTTATAATGCAGGAATTGAAATCGTAGTGCAAATGGCAAAAGATTATTTCCTTGATCTTAAAAAAGCAGGAGTTGGAGTATGGTGTGTCGCCCATACAAAATACAAAAATATTAAACAAAAAGGTGATATTGATGATGGATATATGAGCCTATCTTCCACTTTAACATCAAATTATGAAAGCATTTTTGGAGATGTATTTGACTGTGTATTAACTGGATATATTGATAGAGACTTGGAAGAAGAAACCATTACAATGCAAGATGATAAAGAAAAGAAAATTCGTCATGCTACAGGAGAAACAAGAAAATTGTATCTTCGTGGAAATACTTTTATTGATGCTGGTTGTAGATTTAAAGATGGTTCTGTTCCTGAATACATAGTGTTTGATAAACCGAATATGGCTAAAGAATTTATTAGAGTTCTTGAAGAAGGTATGAGATTATCTAAATCAACTATTGTTTCTGTGGAAGAATTTAAAAAGATTCAAGAAGATGATTTAATTAAGGATGAAGTAAAAGAGCAAGAAATAACTAAGGAGGAAATTAAAAATAATGAAATAGTAGCAGAAACAGTAGAAGAAAATAATGATACTATTGATGTTGAAAAAAATAAAGAATTAATTAAAAATATTACTACTCATTATAAAGAAGCAACAGATGAACAAAAAACAAAAGTAAAAGCTATTTTAAATGCTAATGGTGCTTCAAAATTTGATGCTAGTTTGCCAACTAAAGTATTTGAAGAAATTTTAAGTATATTTTAAATAATTGAATAGGGAGGTTTCGGCCTCCCTCTATCTATTAGGAGGTATATAATGCTTGTTAAATGTAAATGTCATAGTGTTAAAATTGATAAAGATATTGCTTTTAAAGTTATTGTAAATAGCAAGAATGAATATTATTGTTCAGAGCGAGAATATCTTGAATTAAAAGAGAAAAAAGAGGGAAGGAAAATTCTTCTAGAAAAGATAAACAATGTGTTTGGATATACAATTACAAATACTATCTTAAATAAAGAATTAAGTGAATTATCCAAGGTTTATTCTTTTACAAAAATGAATTCATATGTTAATGAAAATATGATTGAATTGCAAAAGTTTATGAGCAAATCATTTACTAGTGAATATGGAAAAATAAAATATTTTACAACAATATTAAAAAATAATCTTAAAGATTATATAGTTGCAAAATCAGAAGTTGTCAAAGAATTAAGAGAAGAAATAATAATTTCTAAATATAAACCTATCAATAGAAAGAAAAGTTTGAGCGAATATATAAATGATTTGGAGTGATTAACATAGATGGATTTCTTACTGGTTGTTCCAAGTATCCTCCAGAATTACTTAATGGAAGAATAGCAATAGAAGGAAATGTTATATCATGTATTGCAAAAGACCTTCTTCTTTTAGATGAGGCAGACATTGATACTAAAGATTTTATAAGTGAAGACGCATGTTACTATTATAGTTTATTTAAAAATATTAGAACCAGAGGATTTAGTTCTCTAGATGAAATAACCATACTATCTAATATTTCAGAGTTTATTGAAATAGGGTTTCAAGAGCGTGGCGGTTGGAATGTCATACAAAACTTAATTGACATAATAAATATAAAAAATTGGGATACATATTTAGACATTTTATGTAGGGAAAATATTATAATTAATCTTTATAATGATGGATTTAATTTACTGAGTACAATTGAAGAAAATGGTAAACAGATAATCCCATTAGAATTGTTTAGAAAAATGGACAGCGAAAGTGTTATGGATTGGTATGAAAGTAGATTAAGTGGTTTTGGGACTGGATATTCAAATAAAGTTCTAGAGGAAGAAGAAATTGACATTGATGATGAATTCTTAGAACGCCTAGAAGAAGGATTAGAAAATGGAGTGCCATTTGATATATTTGGAGATGACATTGATGGAAAAGAAGTAAAATGTTTACCATTTTTATCAAGACAATTAAATGGACTTATGGACGGAACTACTACTGTTTTAGGGGGATATTCATCTGCTGGAAAGACAACTGCGTGGATAACTGTGATTATGGGATTAGTGTATAGAAATAGAAAAATTCTTATTATATCTAATGAACAAAAAGCAAAAGTATTTAAAATACAATTCGTAGTATGGTTGTTAGCAAAAAGGTTTAAGTATTTTAATCTTACAAAAAAGAAACTTATGAGTGGAGATATTTCAGAACAAGATAAAATATATCTTAAAAAAGCTCAAGAATATTGGAATACAGAAATTAAAGGTAAGGTTAAATTTATTGCTATTCCAGATGCAGATATGACTTTAGTAAAAAAGAAAATAAGAGAAAATGTTTTAAAACATGGGTATGACACTGTATTATATGACACACTCAAACTTGATTTAAACACAGACAATAAGCAATATTATCTAGAACTAATCAAGGACTCTAGAGAATTTGATAAGATGTCGAAAAAATATAATATTATTATGTTGCTTTCTCTCCAATTGGCAATTAATACTCTAGGAAAACTATTTTTAGATGCGTCTGTTTTATCTATGTCAAAACAAATTAAAGAAGTATTGGAGAATCTTTTACTTATGAGAACTGTATATCCAGAAGAATTAGATCCTGAGAATAAAAAATATTATTGCAAACCATTTCAAAGAAAAAACATTGCAGGTAAATGGTGTGAAGAAGAATATATTCCAGATCAAACAGCAGTGTGGCGTATGCTCTTCGTAGATAAGGCTAGAAGTGGAGAAAATAGTTCAGATAATGGTATTGCTTATCTATTAAGATTTGATGGTGCTCACGGAACTTTCTTAGAAGCAAGCATGTGTAGACCAAAACATGCAACTATAACATAAGGAGGAATAATCAATATGTTGTCGGAAATTAAAGAAAAACTCATAAATAATCCACAACATATTGAAAATATTCTTAGGGAGTATGGATTCAGTAATATTGATGTTAGGTCAAAAGAAATACGTTGTGGAATAGAAGACAATACCAACAAAAGTTCAGTTAGAATTAAATTAGTTAAAAATGATTACTTATATGTTTCTGATTATGGAAGATCAATTAATTGTGATTTCTTTAGTTTTATCATCAAAATTAAAAACGTAAAATATAGAGATGTAATAAATGTAGTTAAACAAGAATTAGGGATAGAATATTTGACTTACACAAAAAGAAAATCAATATTTGGAGGATTTTATGATAAAATAAAGGTTAAAAAATCATCAATTATAGAATTAAATTATTATGAGGATGATATCCTAATTCCATATATAAATAGGTTTAATATGAAGTTCATTATGGATGGAATATCAATTGACAGTCAAAGAAAATTTAATATAGGATTCGATGTTTTATCTCAACGAATTACATGCCCTTGGTGGAGTTTTGATGGTAGATTAGTTGGAATTACCGGAAGATATAATGGTGATTATGATGAAGATAGAACATTAAAGTGGTTTCCAGTTATTCCACATCCTAAATCACAGACATTATATGGATACACTGAAAATTATCAACATTTGCAAGGATGTGACGAACTATATATTGGAGAATCTGAGAAATTTGCTCTCCAATTAGATACAATGGGAATTTATACAGGATTAGCATTAGGAGGCAATTCAATTCACACTCCTCAGATAATACATATTATTAATCTAAATCCTAAAAGGTTATATTTTTGTTATGATGAAGGTTTGGATGAAGAAGTGATATTAAATCAAATACAGAAGGTAAAATCAATGATTAAATTCTTTGACATTAAAATTGGATATATAATAGATAGGAAAAATATAGTTTTGCCTAACAGTTCAAAAATGAGTCCTACTGATTTAGGAAAAGAAAAGTTTATAGAATTAAAAAATAATTTTACAGAATGGGTGTGATTTGTTGAAAAAAAACTGGAAGGTGCTAGAACCTAAAGAAGAATATAATGAATATGATTCAATGACTGATAAAATCTTAAAAATAAGAGGAATTAAAGATAAAGAAAAATTTCTTAAACCTAGTGACGATGATATTAATAGTCCTTGGAAATTATCAAATATGGAATTAGCGGTTGAAAAGATCGTAAATGCAATAAATAATAAGTTAATAGTAGGAATTTATGGAGATATTGATACCGATGGTGTAACTTCTCTAACGATAAAATATAAATATTTGGGTGATTGTGGTCTTAACCCAATTATATTATATCATCAAAGAAATAAAGGACATGAAATAATTGTAGACAATGTTCCAAAAGATTTAGATTTACTAATTATTGTTGACAGTAGCAGTAATTCTGTTGAAGAATGTAAAGAATTAAGTAAAGATATGGATATTATAATTTTAGACCATCATAATATAGAAAAAGATAATCCATATGCTATAGTAGTTAATCCTCAATGTAATGATTATCCTAATAAAAATCTTAGTGGCGCAGGAGTTGCCTATCAGACTTGCAAAGCTATTGATGAGGAAATGCTTACTTTTTATGCTGATAATTACATTGATATTTGTGCAGTTGGATTAATCGGAGATATGATGGACGTTTCAGATCCAGAAACAAGAGCATTAATACAAAAAGGATTACTTAAAATACATAATAATTGTGATAAATCTCTTAAAGCAATTCTTAAACACTTAAAGAAAGAATATAAACCTAATGCCACAACAATTGCATTTTATTTAGTACCATTCATAAATTCAATTATTAGGTTGGGTAAAATTGAAGACATTATAGAAATACTCACAACTGAAGATGAAAAAAGATTGAAAGTTTTAATTAAGACTTGTGGTGGAATGAATGATAAAAGAAAAGTATTACAGGCAGAAATTGTTGAGAAAATAGAAAGCATAATCAATTTAGATCATAAAATAATAATTGTAGATGTTACAGAATTAGGAGCAAATACAACACTAAATGGTTTGATTGCACAAAATGTTGCACAAAAATATCAAAGACCAACATTGGTTGTTAGTTTGGATAAAGAGACTGGTACATTAGGAGGTAGTGGAAGGGGTTACGGGAACGAGTTTGACTTTAAGGAAGCATTATCACGTACAGAGTTACTTGAGAGCGTAGAGGGGCATAGTGGAGCTTTTGGAGTGGAATTTAAGCATGAGAATCTAGATAAAATATATGAGATTATTGACTTAGAACTTGAACACATGAAACAAGAATATGTTGTTGAGGCCGACATGATTATTAATGTGGAGGATATTACATGGGAT
>Ga0209728_1001288_pt1 | contig 15874 bp, 18 predicted proteins | sample RifGroD1_FD_183997 | JGI IMG/M metagenome (GOLD analysis project Ga0209728, IMG submission 183997) | Groundwater microbial communities from Rifle, Colorado, USA - Groundwater D1 (SPAdes) (version 2) | ecosystem: Environmental > Aquatic > Deep subsurface > Groundwater | place: Rifle, Colorado... | reverse complement strand
AGAGCATAGATCGCATGATAGCACTTCCTACGTTATCTTATATTACTACATTGCGAAATAAAACTCCACAGATGAAAGATAATAAAACAAAGTTTAACACTTTACTTAAAATATTAAATATAGATCGAACAACAAGGGATATTTTAAGGCATTTGTTTATTGACGGATCATACATTGGAATCTTGAGGGATACAACTTCAAGTAATAAAAATTTAGATACAGGTTCAATGACAGTAGAATCTCTTGATAGATTAGAAGGTTTATCGTTAGATGATAATTTTATGATTCAGCCACTTGATTTAGATTATTGTAAAATAATTGGATTTCAAAATAATGTTAGTATTGCTGCATTCGATATGATGTATTTTGACCAATTTAAATACGGTGGATTATTAAATGAAATTAAGAATTATCCACGTAATTTTGTAAAAGCGTATATGGATTATAAAAAAGATGCTAGTAAAAGGTGGTTTATTCTAGATTATAGAAAAACTATTGCTTTAAAAGCCAAAGCTAATGAAATCGATGCTTACGGAATTCCATTTGGCATATCTGCATTTACTGATATGAAATCAAGTCAAGATTATGATGATAGTCAATATCAGTTAATAAGTGAATTAGCAAGTAGTATCTACTACCTTGTCTTACCGAGTGGGGAAAAAACTGGCTCTTGCAGTTTAAATTCAACTCAGCAAAAAGAAGTTATTGAAGCTTTTAAAGGTGCTGTAAAAGTAAATACAAGTAGTAATATTTCTAGAATTTCAACGCTTAGTTTAGCACCAGGAACAACAATTGATAGACTAAGTAAAGATTCATCATTAATCAAGGACACACTAAGCGACGAAAATTTGAAGAAAATAGCGACTGGATTAGGCATTGCAAGTTCTGCTTTAAATGCCGAAAGCAATAGTGCTAACTTAGGAAGTTTACAAATTAATTTAGATTTAATATCTGCACAAGTTTTTCAATATGTTAATGAAATAGCAAGAGAAGAAACTAGGGTTATTAATGAGCATTTAGATATTTTGCCTAATAGTTATATAGACATAAAGTTCCTTCCTATAACTTGGTTGAATAAAAAAGATGTTTATGATAAGGCAAAAGATTTATATTTAACAGCAGGGGGCAGTAGGATGTTCTATATTGCTGCTGCAGGATTTGATCCATCAGACTATCTTAGCATTTGTGATGAAGAAATTGAGGCAGGTTTTGATGAGAAATATATACCTCATATTACAAGTTATACAGCTACAGACAGTGCTGATACAGCAAATGAAGATGGCAATTTAGGTGGAAGGCCACAAAAGGATACTTCTGAATTAAAGGAATCTGGTTTAACTACAAAAAATTTAAAAAGTAATGAACAGAGAGTCAAGAACAATAAATAGAAATAATTAAAAAAGAGGAGGGCATATAATGCCAAACACAACAAATAAAAGCAAGAAAATACATAGTGTTTTCTTGGGAAGAAAAACTCGTGAATTTTACAAATTAAATGACAATGGTTACTCCAATGCATATTTAAGTATAGAGAAAGAAACACTAGAAAGAATAAAAATATTAGAAGTAGAATTAGATTATGAATTAAAAATAGGTGATGAGATTTTCTTACATGAGCATGACGTTTATGCAAAAGTTCAAAAAGTAACAAATGGAACAGATAGTAAAACCTATTATAATCTTTCATATGTTGTTGAAGAAATTGATGATAAAGAAGAGACTTATAAAGAATTAATTGATAAGTACAATACCTTGAAAGATAAATACGACAAAGAAAAAGAGAAGCAAAATATAGAGTTGGCAGAAAATAATAATAAAATAAAAGAACAATCAGAAAAAGATGAACTTGAATTTAAAACATTACAAAAAGAAAGAATTGAATGGCAAAGAGACAATTTCGATAAAATAAAAGGAATTGTATATAACAAACTGCCAATGTTACAAGATAAGGGTACTTGTGTTTTTAATAAAGTTCAGCAGATGAATATTACAAAGTATTTATTAGACACTGTGCCAAAAGAGTATATATTAATTAATTTACCTACTGAAATTAGTTATATATCTTTTAGTAATGAACTTAAACCATTGGAAATCAAAGAAGTTCAAGACTATTTATCTGAACAAAAGTAACAAAAATAAAGAGTTAAAGGGGATAATAAATTAAATGGCAAAATTAAAAGAAACAGATGTAGAAAACAAAACAGAAACTATTGTAGAAATAAAAGATGAATCTCCTACGCCAATTGTCACAGAATTAACCATTGTAAAAACAGAAGATAAAACTTTAAATGTAATAAATAACAATGATTTAATTTTAAAGGTTTCAGATGTTGAAATTTATGGTGAAGATATTTGGCATCTATTATGTAAAGCATCCTCTAAAAGCGAAAATTGGATGAAATCAACAAAAGTTATGAATGTACATGGTGGTTGTCTTGTTCAAGTAACAACTCAAAATAAAGATAGTATTGCAGAATCTGTTGTTTTTGTTCCACACAATATGTTTAAAGATGGTAAAATTGTTGGGATGTAATTGACTTAACATAATTATTTAAAGGAGGTGAGAAAAACGAAAAATAGTGTAATTGAAATTTCAAAAAAAACAGCGAAAGCTGGAAGAACACCTATTAAATTAATTTTGCATGAATTACATAAGGATTCTACTGACTATAATGGCAACGGTATTCATTGGGTAAAAGAATATGCTGAAAATAATATTGAATCAGTAAAAGGTATGCCTCTTGTAGCACAATTCATAGATAGTGAAAATAAAATTCCTTTCGGAAGTCATGGTGACATGATTGTTGAAGAAAATAGGGTTATCTTTGAAGATAGTCTTGTAGTGGGGTCTTTTGAGAGTGCATATATAGCAGAAAATATTGAAGTTAACAATAGAATAATTGATGCTTTAGTGGGAGTAGGGTATGTTTATGATCAACGATTTCCAACTTTAGTAGATTATTTACAAGAGGAATATGATAATGGAAATTCTGTAGAGGGTTCAATTGAAATCTGTGGAGATAAATCATTGGGCAATAAAAAAATAATCTACGATGGCGGTTGGAAAGAGAAATGTCGTAAACCTCAATTATATCAATACTCAGGACATGCTTTAGTAATCGGAGAGGTTCCTGCTGATCAAACAGCTCTCATGTTAGAATTAAATACACTTAAGAAAAAAGAGGTGATAGTATTGCCAGATAATCTAGATAACAAAGACAAAACAACAATTGAAATAAATGCCATGAATTATAATGATATTTCAATGATTGTTGAAAGTAAATTTAATAGAAAACATAATACAGATGAATCAAATTATTCTTATTATTATGTTCATAAGTTTTATCCAACTATATCAACATTCATAATGAAATGTTGGGATAAAACAGGAGAATATTGTCAAATTACTTATACAGTTGAAAACGGCGAGGTAAAACTTGGTGAAACTATTAAAGTCGAGGAAGATTGGAAACCTATAAATGGTGAAGAATCTGTCGAAGTTAATACACCAGTTAAAAATATATTAAACAGTCAAAAAAATAATCAAACAAAGGAGGAAAGTAAAAAAATGGATGAAAAAATCGTATTAGAACTCAATCAAAAAATCGAAGATAAGATTAATGAAATTAACTCATTAACTAAATCTGTTGAACAAAAAGAAACAGAAATTAATTCTTTAACTAAGTCTTTGGAGGAAAAAGCAGTAGAAATTAATACTTTAATTGAAAAAACTCAAGAATTAGATAGTAAAATAATTGAGGTGAGTAATACAATCGTTGAGGTTAATAAATTACTTGAATCTGAAAAAGCAGAAAAAGAATCTCTTACTGTAGAGGTAAATTCTTTTAGAGAAGCAAAAATCAAAACAGAATCAGAAGCAAAAATTGCAGAAGTAAATTCTTATTTTGAAACAGAAATTACAAAGAATGGATTTGAAGAATCAGAAGTAAATTCTCTTAAATCTTTTGTTGAAGCTATTGATTTGGAAGGTTTGAAGAAAGCAGAAGCAGAATTATGTGCTAAGAAATTCAAGGAAATGATTGCTTCCAATGACACAGGAGTTGAGACAAATACAAACAATGCAATGTTTATTTCTATTAAAGAAAAAGAAATGAAAAAAGTTCCTAGTAGTATCCCATCTTTCTTTAACTAAGTTTTAGAAAGCAAAGATAAATATAAATTAATCATATTTTCAACCAAAATAATAACAAAAATAAAAAGAAATGAGGTAATTAATAATGAGTTTATTTAAGTTTCATGATTCAAATTTTCTTAATGTTTCTAACAAACCTAATGTGAAGGCAATTGCGGATACATACAATGGTTATCAATTCAATGTCACGTCTGATGTTCAAGTATTAGTTCCAGATTTAGCTACAGCAAAATTGGGTGACATCTATGTGATGTTTAATATCATTGACAAGCCAGAAATTATCAATACGGATTCTTATAAGGTTGTTGCAGATGAGTATATTCGTGCATTTAGATTAAAGGATTGTGTAGGATTGCAATTTGATATGAGTGCTGATTTGCTTACTGATGCTTTTGCTGATGTTGCAGTTGGAAATTTTGTCATTGGACGTTCCGTGGCAGATACTACAAATGTTCAAAAATGGACAAAAACAGCAGATCCTTCTGCATATGAGATTTATCTTAAAGTAATCAAGAAAACTACCTTTGGTGCATTTACAATTGATGCTGGTGGTGGAACTGTAGCTGGTGGTTATGTTGTAGAGGTAATGGCAAACGATAATCTGTAAGTTATGAGCTTATAGATTGGATTATATAATATTTTTATATCAAAGTCAAATAGTAAATTAATAAATAATTAATAAGAAAGAAAAGAGGTATTAACGATGAGTTTTGGAATAGATTTTACAAAATTACAAGAGAATGCAGAACAAGTGGAGATTAATAAAATTGTTAAGAATAAATTATCAAATACAGCACGCCCTAGTGAAGATGTAGAGATTTTTACTAATATTGTTTATGGAAAAGATGTATCTAAATATGGTAAAAAAGTTGATACAGTAATGGATAAGATTAAGACATTGGCTGGAATGGCTAATGACGGTAATACTCAAGCTAAAGCTGAGTTGAATGCCATTCGTACTATTACGATTCAACAACCTTTGGAGAAGAGATTGGCGATTAATAGTGCTATGGGCAATTCTTTGACCGTGGGGCCAGCCGAAGAGCTTCGATATGAAGTATATGAATTACAAGGTGAGAAGTCTAGAATTCAAGCTAGTTCTGGTGCTTTTGTATTCCCTACTGTTAAGAAAAGAACTGGTACTATGACAACTAAAACTGCAACTGGAGGCTTGGTTTTGGATTACAGGGAGTTGCAGAGTGGTAGTACAGATGGGCTTACTAGAGCCAATGAACAAATCCTCACAGACATGATTAACCAAATGGTACTTTCTCATATCAATGCTTTAAGAAGTGCTATTACTGCTGCTACAACTTTGAAAAACTATGCCGAGGGTATTACTAAAACAAATGTCGAAGATGTGCGAAAAAAGGCAAGACGATTTGGTTCCTCTGTAACAATTATGGGAGATTACAGTGCAGTAAATAAACTTGGAGACCTTGCTAATTTTAGCACAGTTACTGCTGGTACAGAATTTAGATTCCCTGAGTATGTGATGGAAGAAATAATGAAAACTGGTCTTATTAAGGTTTATAAAGGAAGTATTGTTGTAGAAATGCCAAATAGTTATAATATGATTGATCTTAATGTAGCTGGCGATTTTTATGCTCCACAACTTCCTACAACTGATTTGTGGTTCTTACCACAAGGAATTGTCAGTCCCTTGCAAATTGCTGTAAGAAAAGGAATGACAAGTATGACCCAAACAGACATTTCTATTCGGGCAGAAGTGACAAGATTCGACATAGAATACGGAAATTACATTGTGCCTGAATATCTCAGTGCCGTTGGATTTTTGTATGACTCTTCTTTAGCTGAGTAGTATTTATTTTAAGTTAATTTTATAAAAGATAGGTCTCAATTTTGAATCGATGCTTAGTTGAGATTCGACAAGGACGGTTTTCCTAACCCGTCCTTCTTTTATTTTATAAAAATTTAGGTGGTGATTCGATAGGAGGAGTTAAAAATGGCTAAAAAACTTACGTATGAGTCAATAAAAGAATATATAGATAGTGAAGAAACAGGGAATGGATGTAGTTTACAAACTACCGAAAAAGAATTCAAACAAGCAAAAATAGAACAGAATAAAAATAATTCTCATGTAGAAATATTAATGAAATGTAAATGTGGTAATGATATTCATAAATCTTATGATGCATTTAAATATTCTAAAAAGCAATGTAATAAATGCTCGGGACTAGAAAGAAGGACTACAGAAGAAGTTAAATATTTTATAGAAGTTAAATCTATGTCAAATTGCAAATTACTATCAGAATATACTATTGCTACTGAATTATTAGATTTAGAATGTAGTTGTGGTAGACCATTTAAGAAAAGTTGGAATAAATTTTATAGTTGTAATCAAAGAACATGTAATGAATGTAGTAATAAATCAATAGGAGAAAAACAAAAGATTCCTTATAAAGAAATTAAACATTATATAGAAGTTGAAAGTAATAGTGGTTGTGAATTAATAACAACTGAAGATGAGTATATAAATACACATTTAAATATTAGTATTAAGTGTAAATGTGGGAATCCTTTTACAACAGCTTTTCATCAATTTAAAGGTGAACTATATAAAAAACAACATTGTGATGAATGTGGAAACAAAGCAATAGGGTTAAAATTAAGTAAACTATACATAGAAGTTAAAAATACTATAGATAACACTGGTTGTAAATTATTGACTACTATTGAAGACTATGAAAATTCTACTTCTCTCTTGGAAATAAAATGCAATTGTGGAAAACCATTTAAGACAACTTACAGTATATTTAATAGAGGAGAAAAAGGGAAAAATAAATGTGATGACTGTGCAAAAGAAATAAGTAATACAAAAAGGATGAATACTCTTTATAAAAATGGCACTGCTCCTTGTAGTAGTCAACAAAGATATGTTCATAGTATTCTTGGAGGAGATTTAAATTATCCGGTAAGAACAGCTTCTCTAGATATAGCTTTCCCAGATGAAAAAATATATTTAGAGTGTGATTTTAGTGGTCATTGGATGGCGGTAACATTAAAAAATATGACACAGGAGCAATTTGATCGAAGAGAATTAAGAAGATGGTATGCTCTTAATAAATCTGGTTGGAGGGAGTCCAGAATCATTTCTCGTCACGACCTAATCCCATCAGACCAAAAACTTCTAGAAATCCTATCCTACGCACGTACATACCTAAATCAAAATCACCATTACATAAAATTCGACATAGACAATTCAAAAATAATTAATTCTCAAGGCGAATTTGACTATGATTTTGGTGAATTAAGAAAAATCAAACCAACAGATATTCAAGAACAAGAAGCAATATAATACTAAATAATCCAAGAAGCAATCTAAAACACAACTAAAATAAAGGGTAATAAATGGAGGGAATAAACTAAAATGGCAATTGATATGAACAGTCGTTCAAAGGTTAAAAACTTATGTGATTGGAACGTTTCATGGGAAAGGTTTTCCATGGAAGGTGATGAATTTATCAAAGCAAATCAAACCGTATATATTCCAAATATGGAAATTGAAACACAAGTACAAAATAATAATCTATTCTTTTCCGGAAATGACAATTTAGGCTCGCACGCACGAGTTTATATTGAAAATGCAGAAATGCGTGAACATCTTGGCTTCGACAATAAAGAAGAAAAACGAGTTCAACTAATTCTAAACGATGAAAAATGTAAAGAACTATTTGATTATAAAACATTTAGTGTTTTCAAAAAGCATGTAATTGAGAATATCATTACAAATCAAGAAAAATCTAAAATAGTCAGTTACGCTAAAAAGAATAAGATTAATAACTATGAGCAAATTCAATTTTTAATTGAGCACACTGGCTTATCATTCAAAGAAGATTAAAAAGAGGGGGAAGTAAATATGGGAACACCCCTTTTGGAAGCATATGATGCATTCTTTATTAAATCTGGCAAAAACTATTTATATAAAGAAGATCAAGTATTCCAATTTTTAAAAACAGGTATAAGTAAATGTAAAAAAACAGTATCATATGATTTATCATTTACTGCATATGAAGATAATATGGTAATAACTGTCTATAATGTTTCAGAATCAGATGGAAATATTCAAATAGAAATTAACTCTGATATATACACTATTGCTTTATTAACCACAGATACAAAAGTTGATATTATTAATAAAATAAAAACTGCTATTATAAACGATTGGACTGTTGATGTATCTTATATTACTAATCCAAGGATTAAGATTACTAAATTAAATGTAGATGTAATTAATATTAAAATTATTGATATTGGTGATACAAATGTTTTTATAATCGCAAATAGAACATTTGATGGTGAATTTATCAATATAATTGAACAAGATGCTCTTGAATTGATTGCATTAAATATGCTTTTAGAGCAAAAAAGACAAAGAAAATCAGAATTAGATAATATTAAACAGCATTTAGGAACTAAAGATTTTAATCGTCTACCTGAAAAAGTAGGGGAATATAAGATTTTAGAGCAATCTATGAAAAATTTAGAAGATGAAATATTTTCTTTTCGTCAAGAATTTTATTCTTATAAGGGATAGTTGGTGAAAAATGAATAATAACATTAACAACAAAAAAATTCTTATTAAAACTCCAAATTGTGAAATGAGTTTTGATGATTTGTGTAAAAAAGAGTATCTAAGAATAAATCATCTAATGCATATGATTGAAAAACAATTTGATATTTCTTTGCATGATTATCCTGAACTAAGAGGGGAAATTTTAAACATAAGCAATTTCATTAAAAGAATCCCTTATTTACCAAAGGATATCCTGTAATTAAATAATAAATAAATCAATAGTAAATCAAAGAAAAAGGAGGAAAGAAATAAATGGGATATAGTGATTCTGATTTCATTAGAATATCTGAGAGTGAAGAAATTACTCTAGATGGAGTAACCGCAGGAACAGTATTAGCTAATAAAGCTGTAGTTGCAGGAGCAAACAAAAATGTTGATGTTTTAGCAGTGGCAGACTTAAAGTTGGGTGTTGGTGCAGGAACTTCCGTAACTGCTACTGCTGCAGAACTTAATAAGGCAGGTGTTAAAGCAAGTTCTGCTACTAGATTATATAACTTGGGAGCACCTGCTTTAGCAGATGATGACTTGATTGTTACTTCAACTAATATGAAAGTTGGTTCTTATACTGTAGCAGCACAACCAGAAGTTCCAAGAAATATAACTGTAACTGCAACTGCCGGAGCAACTGCTGATACATTGGGAACAATAACTATAACTGGAACTAATTATGAGGATGAAGTAATTTCTGAAGTAATTACACCAGTGGCAGGAAGCGCAATTGCTGGAACAAAAGCATTTAAGACAGTAACTACTGTTGTTGGAGCAGGATGGGTTATTGATGCAGTAGAGGGTACGAATGATACGATTAAAGTTGGCACTGGTAATGAATTAGGATTGCCATTAGTATTGGATTCGACAACAGAAATTATCATGGGAGTTTTAGGAGTTACGATTACGGCAACTAATCCAACAGTAGCCAATCCAGCAACACTTGAAGGAACAACTATTGATATGTCGGCTGGAACTTATAATGGAACAAAAGAAGCTTTGGTTTTTGTTGTAGACTAATAAGTAAATAAAAATTAAGAGGAGGAATTTATAATGGCAACGAATTTTATAGGACGGTCTCTTACGGCGAACATTGCAGAACAAAATGTTACTTTGGATATGTCTTTCATTAATCTTATTGTAAATGATAGCACTTCAGTTGTTACTCTGGCATTTGACGTAACCGCAACAACTAATGTAATGATTTTAAAAGCAGGAGAAGTAAGAAAAAATATTGCAGTACCTTTTGGTAAATTATACTATAAAGCTACTGCAGATGCGTCTGCTTTGAGAATTGAAGGATTAGCAAAAGCAGAATTCTAATTTTATTGTAATTTGAGTAGAGAGTCTATTAATAATATGATTCTCTACTTCATTTAATTGTGACAGGTTGTGAAATATGAATATTAGAAAAAATTGGATAAGTAGTGACTCAAATTATTCTTCTAAAGAAGAAATTGTATCAGACGTAAAAGAAAATTTTGATATTCGAAGATATTATAGTGCTGAAGGAAAAAGTGTAATTATCGACAACACCACAACACAAGTAATAATTCAATCACATTTAAACCCATTAAATGAAGGTAAATATGATAAGAAAATTCATATGCCTGTAGATACAGTTGTCAATACTGGATCAATAGTAGAATGGGAAGGTAGTAAGTGGATTATAGTAAGCAATATTGATAATTTACAAGCATATAAAACTGCAAGCATGATTAAATGCAACAACACCCTCCAATTTTACTCTTCAACATCAACCCTCCACTCTATCCCATGCATAATCTCAAAAGGTTCAATCAGTCTAGATGAACAAAAAATAATCTCAACTTTAGATTCAGAAATTGCAGTACAAATAAGCAATACATCTATTACAAGACAAATTCCAATGAATTACATTTTCAAAATTGGAATGAGGAATTATACCGTTACTGACATTAATGACATTACTGTGAATGGATTATTGTTGATTAAAATGGTATATAGTGAAGTTGAACAAGTATTTCCATCATATTCTCTTACTATCTTAAATGGAGATTCGATTCAAGCAGACATTAATACACCTGTACAATTAAATATTCAAGTAAAAGACAGAGAAACAATAATTACATCTCCTTTGCTTACTTTTACTTCGAGCAATAGTTTAATTGCTACTGTATCAAGTACAGGATTAGTAAGTTTCTTATCTGTAGGGAATGTAAATATTAGTTGCAAATTGAATAATGATAATTTAATTCAGGATAGTATTGGAATTGAAGTAGTTGAGGAAGAACAGCATAATTATACAGCAGAAATTAGTGGAAACATATCAATAATTAAAACTTACTCTTCTACTTATACTTGTGTTTTTAAGGATAATGGAATTGCAATTGAAGATAGTTCTGTTTTCTATTTGACTGGTGATGATGGTGTTAGTGAGACTTTATTAGCAAGTATTGTTAGTCAAGATGGAATTGCAAATAGTTGTGTTGTGAAGGGATTAAATTTGGGATATGTTAGGTTGTTTGTTAAAAATGTTGGTGAGACAGTATTTAGTGATGGGTTTAGGATTCAGATTAAATCAATTTTTTAGTCTAGAGGTGGTGTATTGAAATAGAAAAATCTTTCAAATTTAAGCATATAGAGAATAATCTTGTAAAACTATTATCTTTATTACTTGAAAGTAAAAATATCTCAAAATATATTTATCATTTAGTAGATGATCCTTTATCAGAGTCAGATGTAACAGAAGACTTAATGGGTAATGGGAATATTATTCTTACTTTATTTGATGAAACAGTATTAACAAATTCTCAGGTTAAAGTATTCTTAAATCCATTTAATGGTTCTCTTAAATCAATGCCACTTTCTGACATAGTTTTTACTTTAGACATAATTGTACCGAATCTCTATTGGAAGTTAAATGGTATGGGTCAGATTCGTCCATATCGTATCGCAGATGAATTTGCACAATTAGTTGATGGACAAAAAGTTGCTGGCATGGGTGAAGTAAATATTACAAATTTTAAAGCATATAAAGTCAATGCTACTTATTCAGGTTTAACTTTATTTATTGAAGTTAATTCTTCAACTTTAAAAGGTGTATAATTATGAATGATTTAAGATTCATATTAAATATGCCAATAGAAATTGAGGGCATTGGTAGTATATATCCATTCACAATTGAGGATTATGCACTATATGGACAATATCTTAATGTGCTTTCAGTAACTAAAAATTTAATATTACAACAAATAGATGTAAAAGAAAAAGAATATCGAACTGAATTAGAAGATAAACTAAAAAACTTTGATGTTTTGTGCGGAGAGATTACTATAATTGAAACATTAATAAAACTACTATCAATATCATTTAAAATTGAAGTAAGTGATATAGTTTACTATTCTGAATATCAATCAATTTCTATGAATGATAAGACAATCAATCGAGATAACTATGACTTTGTACGAAATAGTATTATAAAGATAAATAATATTAGACTTCCTAAACAAGCTAAAACAAAGGAGTTACAAGATTGGTTTGATAAATCTTATGAGTATAAGAATGGAAAAAGTAAAGATTCTGGTGGTATGGAAGATGTAATTACAAGTATTATGGCTTTTGCAGGTTATACCCCTGATGAAATCAAAAAAATGACAGTTTATCAAATTAATAAGATAATTGAAAGACTTAATAAAATAAGTGAATACGATGCTAATATTCAATTCTTGTGTGCTGGTGCAGAGAAAATTAAATTAGAACATTGGTCTATACATATACCACAAGAAGATGAAGATAGATTGGGAAGTTCCTTTGAAGATTTTAAAGGAATGTTTTCAGGTATGTTAAATTAAAAATAAATTTTAGAAAGAAGGTATTTTTATGTCTTTGACAGGTGTTAATTTACAGGTTATGGATGTTTGTGAAATTGTCGCAATCGACAAAACTACTGGAACAACTATGTTTAGTGGGTTTACAACTAAGTCAGCAATTGATCAGAAAACAGACAAAATTGATATTTATGCAGGAATCGGAAATAACAAAATTACGAGTTTAAAATCAAAGAAAGAAATTACTTTAGATTTATCTATTGCCAACTTTAATCTTGATTTTCTTGCAAGTATTAATGGTGTTGCTCTTGATAAGACAACAACTGGTACATATTTTATGAATGTAAGTTTCCCTATTAGTACATTAGCAGCCACAATTACCAATGCTACAAGAATTCTTGCTGTAAGAAATCCTGTAACTGGGGATTTCTTAAAAATTGTATCAGGGAGTCCTGCATCTATTTCGGAAGTTAAAGTGGCAGGAACTGCGCTTACATTTTACACAGGATTTTCTCCAACCACATGTTTAGTATCTTATGCCGCCCCTGCAACAAAAGATAATTATACAATTGTGTTTAATGGTAAAAGTTTCCCTAAAAACGCTGAGTTTCTTCTTCATACTGTTGCTTATGATCAACAAACAGAAAGTATTGTAGCGGATGTTAATATTAATTTTTACTCTGGTGCAATTTCTCCAGATTTTACATGGAGTTTTGAAGTCGGAAAAGCAATTCAAACAGACGTAAAAATTGACATCATTATGCCTGCAAACCTTCCAGATGGAACAGTTAATACTGTTGGAGATATTGGTAAAATGACTGTAACTGAGAGGTAATTTATGAAAAATAGAGTTAAATGGGATTGCGTTTTTCCAAATCCCTTAGAATTGGATAGAAACAAATATTATGATTATAAAGAAGAAAATAATATTGTTCATGTCTATGGAGACAAGGGGATAGTTTTTGACTATACAATTGAACAAATGGAAGAATTCTTTGCGTTAGAAATTGGGAAATGGAATGATATTTTAAAACAAGACATTTCTATTAAGAAATAATTGTTATAATTTTAAAAGATAGGTATTAATTGAGGTTCGAAACTCAATTAATTACTGATAAGAAGGGATTCTCTCATCCCTTCTTCTTTTATGTCTAAATTTGAGAGTAAAAACATTGAGAGGATGTTGATAATGGCAAACATAAATTGTATTCAATGTAATGAACCAATGATAGATGTTCATTCATCTAAAAAATATTGTGATATTTGTACTCGCGATAGAAAAAATAATGGTCAATTAAGGAGAAATAAAACCAAACCAATAAGTGAATTCACAGATGATATTTTAAAAAGCAATTTCTATTCAGTAATTAATGAAGATCGTCACTTAACACCAAAGGGTTTTGATGATGTATCTGAATACAATAGTTATACATATTTGAATTATTATAATATCTCTTGGTGTGAAATATTGAAATTATTCGGCAAAGACAATGATTTGCTTGACTACATTATAAAAGAATTTAAAATATTTATGAATAAAACAAATTCAAAAAGTATTATATTATTTTGCAGAGAACATAACTATCTTTCAGAGAATATTATAAGATATTATGGCAATCAAATTATAAGTGAATTATCTGGTATTAGATATGCTAAGAAAAATTACACAGTTGAAAATTTAAATAATAATTTTACTAGTTTAATAAATGAGATTGGTAGAGTTCCATTATTTGCTGAATTTAAAAATATATCACTAATATCACTCTCAGCATATACAAGTATATTGAATTTAAAAGGTGATGTCTATAATCAAATAGTTAAAATGTTTAGTTCTGAATTGCAATATAAAGAATATATAAATGTCAGATCAGAATATAAAACAAAAACAAGTAGTCGAGTAGCAAATATGAATAAAACTATCCTATCATCAGATGATTTAGAAATTGAATTTAGGAAAATCTTTGATAATTGTTTCATAAACACAGGAGTCTATCCATCTACAAGATTATTTGATAAACTATCAAAACATGATTCTAGTACATACCGCAAAAAATTAAACATGAACTGGACTAACATTTGTAAATCATACGGATATCCAACTCAGCATAAACAATCAATATTTGAAACTTATGTGTTAAAACATATGTCAATAATATTAAACGAAAATTATGAATCTCAAAAAGTATTTCCTTGGTTAAGAGGGGTTAATGATTTTCCATTATTTTGTGATGGATATTTTGAAAAGCACAATTTAATTTTAGAGGTGGACGGAAAACAACATAGAGTTCCTATTTTAAAATTTGGAGGAGAAAAAGCATTTAAAATATTACAAGCGAACGATAATGTAAAAAATGAATTAATACCAGAACATGGAATCAAATTATTGAGAATTGCAGATAACACTAATTGGCATGATGTTGAATATTTAAGAAGCAAATTAGAAGAAGTTTTAGGATTATCTAACTTAGTAGCAAAATAATAAATATAATAAATAAATAATTATAGGAAATGTACAATCCTATAATTATCAACAATCTAACAACCCCAACAAACCCCAACAAAATCAAAATAAGGAGAAGACAGACAACACCAAATTGTCTTCTTCTCCTTATTTTTTACTATTTTTATCAACAAAAAAACATAAATCAAAATCTAAAAATCCACACAAAAGAAAGGAATGATAACAATGGCAATAGGCTCATTAATGCATTCAGGATTCATATCATCAATTAAATTTGATAATTTAACACCTTGGTATTCTTTATTGCAAGAAAATGAAACAATAGAATTTAAGGAGGCAGATGGGACTCAAAGATATCTTAATGACTTACTAATAGAAGCAAACACAACTCCATTATATATTCGGATATTACCTTCTGATTCTTGTATTTATGTTCCAGCAGGTGAATCAAGGAATTATTCTTATGAAAAAATTTCATCTATTCAAGTTATGAATGCGATAGGAACAACATTGCGATGGTCAGGAATGTTTTTCTAAGAGAAAGGAGATTAATTAAATGCCTTTAACTATAGGTAAAAAATATATATCTAGTGGATATAATGGTGCAATAACAGCCGTAAATGGCAAAACTGGTGCAGTTGCTTTAACTCCTTCTGATATAGGATTAGATAATGTTTCAAATGATGCTCAAATAAAGCGTTCCGAAATGGGAATTGCTAATGGTATTGCATTGTTAGATATTAATGGGAAATTAGTTAATACACAATTACCAGAATCTATTATTGGAGCAGTTAATTATCGTGGAATATGGAACGCAAATACTAACACTCCCGAAATTCCTATATCATCAATAAATAATAAGGGAT
>Ga0209728_1001287_pt1 | contig 15884 bp, 21 predicted proteins | sample RifGroD1_FD_183997 | JGI IMG/M metagenome (GOLD analysis project Ga0209728, IMG submission 183997) | Groundwater microbial communities from Rifle, Colorado, USA - Groundwater D1 (SPAdes) (version 2) | ecosystem: Environmental > Aquatic > Deep subsurface > Groundwater | place: Rifle, Colorado... | reverse complement strand
ATCATAAATATGTAACCCTTCCTCATCAATCTTTACCAATTGACCTTTTGCTTTAAGTGTGTTTTTAATTTCTTGTTCTTTAGTAATCATAAATCATTTCTCCTTTTCATTTTAAATTTTTAATTTTTTGGATTAAGTTTCTTCTTCTTACTTCTTAATCCTACATTATTATATATTTATTTTTATATTCTGTCAAGGGAAAATTTTATTTATTTTTAATTTATTTCCCCTTGAACAAAATTTAATTGACACTTAGTAACCCGATTAATCATATTACCTTAATTCAATTAAATATTTAATTGTACATTGTTCTTCTTTATATACAATTATTTCATCGTTTTTTAATGTTGAATAACCAATATTTGCTCCTGCATGTGCATGTAATGAATTACTTCCAGGACACATTTTTTGCAGATTTTCATAATCTAAATTATGATATTTACTATCAAAAGTATATACATCATAAGGTTTGCCGTATATTACATCAAAAAGTGCCATAAATCCTGAATTGTTATTACCTCTAACCCAGTAACTTCCATTTAACGATGTATAGCCTAAACTTTTACGTGCGAGAGGGGCAAAATAAATTCCATTCCCATATAGAGAACCTGTTTTTATTGCTTGTGGTTTTAAAGATAACCCCATATTAATAATACTCCAGAAGTTTTCTGAACGACTTCCATGAAACAGTAATTTAGTTCCTTTTATATTATTGTTCTGTATGTACTTATCATATCTTTCTTGTGTCTTATTATTAATAACTTTCCATGCAGAATAAAACTTATTACTAATTTCACCTAATTCTTTCTTAATCATTTTTAATTCTTCTTGAGTAACTTCTTCAAATTGCAATCCCATTGCATCTAATATTGTTTTATTATTTTCTACTTCTATTACATTATTTTCATTTTTATCTTTTTCTTCAATAGAATGCTGTACCACTTGCCCTTTCATCACATCTAATAAATCTTGTTCTCTTTGAATTATTTCTGAAAAATCTTTATCATCTTTTGCAAGATAATCTTTAACTTTTCCCATTTTTCTAGGAATAGTTTTAAACAAGTCAACTAATATTTTATTAAATAATTCAATATCATCAGTATTAATTAAATTATTTAAAATTAATTGTGCCTCGGTAATCATAACCTGAGTAACATTCTGAGAATTTATTGTATAATTATCTTTAATTGCTTGTCGTGCCATTGATTGTAATCTTGCTACAATTTGTGCAATGGAAGGATTATTAATATCAAGATATTCTTTCTTCTTATTTGGTGTGATAGTAGTTTCTGCAACAAGTCTAGATTGATCTTCATACCCTTTGCGTAATTTTTCTTTCAATTTCTTATTCCATTGTGACATAGAATATCTTGCTGTTTGATAACCTGTTACACCAATTCTACCATATTGCACATTGAAATAATCACCATCTGGAATTAGACGATAATATTTATTATTATTTGCATTAGGTTCTACTTTAACTAAATATAATGGATTTTGCATATATCTACTCCTTTATAAATAGCAAACTAAAATTTCAATATCAATATCCTCAAATACATCTTCAATAATTTCTTTTACAATATCCCAATCTAATTTATCCAAACCACATCCTATCATCGGCATCGCAATCTTTTCAATTTCTAATGTTTCAATTGTCTCAATCATATCTTCTAATGATTCTCTCAAACTTGCATATGTAGGCTTATGAAAACATTTTTGTTTAGTTACTAGATTAAATACATTGTCAATTATAATTGCACAATTATCAGTAATATTATAATCATATAAACCTTTTAATTTTTTACGCATATTATACAATTCATTAAATTTTACTGCTATTCCTGCACCTAAAGCAAAGTCACCAGAAATACAATGTGCGAAATAATAGCCATGCGGTACTGAGAATAAATCTCTTTGTTCTTCTTTTAAAATCATAATAATCTCTCCTTTTATTTTATTTTATTTTTTATAGTTAACTATAACTTGGTTCACTCTTATCATCCCTAAATTCAATCAATCTACATAATCTTAAATCTAATTCACCTTTTTCATTAACATTTTCATCCGTATACCTCACTTTAACAATTTTCCCCATTAATTCATCTTGATGATTCCAAATATAATCCCTTACCATTCTATTATCATATTTATCTGGATTATATTTTACTTTATAACCACACATTACTTTTGCTGGTTTACCTTTATAATCAACAATTATTTTACCTAATGTATTTTCAAATTCTTTCCCTTTTTCACCTTTCTCAAAACCTATAATAACCAAATCTGCTTCTTTTTCAGTCTTAACCTTTAACATTTGTTGATATGATTTCTTACCATAGTATTTAGCATCTAAAGGTAAGACCATAACACCTTCATCATCTTGATCCATCATTTTTTCAAACCAATAATCAATTTGAGCAATATCTTTTCCTACATAAAAAGGATCAATATTTTTAATTAAATTAGAATTAATTTTATCAACTAATTGTTTTGCTAAATTCTTTCTATCTCTGCAAGTCATAGGATGATAACCTTTATAAAATCCATCATCAGGAATAAAATTAAATATATTAACTTCTATTCCATGCTTTTCTCCATCTTTCCTGAGAATAGAACCTGTTTTATTAAATCTTTCTATCCTAGACATAATACCTTCATCATCTACTGCTAATAGTTCACAAACAAATACTCCATGTGGTAAATCAGTTTCAGATAATACTTTTTCAATATCTACTAAATCTTTATATATTTCTCCACCTGAAGACATTATTTTAACTTTTCCATTACCTACTTCGATTTCACTTCTGTATCCATCCATTTTCCTATAAATACCAAATTCTTTACCTTTCAACCATTTAAGATGTTTTTCTTCTGCAACTTCACCTTTTTCTAACTTATGTATATAAATAAATTCATATCCAAAAGCACTATTCACAGTTTTTTCTTTTAATCCACAACGCAAATCTTGAAGTATAATTTTAATATATAATTCTTTCATATTTTCTTCTTGTTGGGATAAAAATTGTTGAATATTTGCAATTACTTCATCTGAACCAGTATTATGATTAGACAAATAATTTTTTAAATCATAGAAATTATTTATAGTTACTGTTGGTTTAGAATTAACTTCCTTCTCAAGTTTTTTACGTTTAATACCTGTCTTAACTTCTAAAGTATTATAAACGAATGTAAGAATGTCTTTAAATAATTCATTAGATTGATTCTTTTTTAAAATAGATTCTTTTTCTAAACGACTGGACGTTCCTGCTAACTGATTAACAATCTTTAATATTTCTTGCATAACTAAACCTCCTTTAAATTTTCTATTTACATTATAACATTTATTTTTACATTCTGTCAAGCACTTTTTAAATTCTTTTTACCTCATTACCCATATGTATTATATAATTATATTTTAATTCTGTCAACACTTAATTCTCATTCTTCCCATCTACATCTTTACCTTTATCACCTTCTCCATCCTCACTAACACTAAAACTCATATGCTCACCGTAACAAAAATCATAGCCACCATCCCATAATTCTTTACAAATTTCTATTGCTCTTTTTATATCAAAATTTGCTGTTGCATTAGTGTCATCAGGAAACATAACTACAGAAAGTACATTTCCATCCTTAAATTGAAAGAAAACTATTTCAGATTCTTCGATTTCTGGATTATCAGTTATAATTGCTTTTCCTGCTAGTAATTTTTCTTTAACTTTAATGAATTTCTTAATTGGGACGGTTGAGCATCCGCATGGCAATGTAGTAATTATATGTATCCTCTCCTTTTTATATTATTATTTTATTATGATTTTCCCGCAAACTCTTTATAATATTTCTTTCTCATTTCTTCAGCAAATTTACCTGCTTCATGTACATCATTGAAATATCCAAGTCTTTTATTTTTACCATCTATATGTAATTGAACAACCCATTGCCCTTTACTTTTAATCCAACAAACATTTCTATAACCAGATGAATTATTAGAATTTTTACTTTTTCTATTTCGAGTATTATTGGAAACAGTAGCAATTCTAAGATTTTCTTTTCTATTATCTAATGAATCATTATTTATATGGTCAACATGATATCCTTTCTTTCCATTTACCAATAAAATATTTAAACAATATGTAATAAGTTTAGGTTCATCATTTACTATTTCCCATTTTGTTCCCATTGCATAATATAATTTATTATGTTTATCTCTTTTTGCACACCATCTTACACCGAAAGATTTTACTCTTTCTAAATCTTCTGTATCAATAATAGTAATTATTTTTTCGTTATTTTTATTTGTCATAATTATTTTCGTAATATTATCTTCAATTATATAATCATTAAATTTACTATTATATAACTCATTATTAGCAATTTTTTGAGCAATATTTTCTTTATACTTATCCTTATTTAATATATAATTTTCGTGATGATATTTATGATAACATTTTTTACATCTCGCATTTAATTTATCTTTTGTACCTTTATTTCTACCATAGTTATGAATAGTTTCCAACCATTCTCCACAATCTATACATTTTTTATATAATACTTCGTCTATTTCTTTGTGATAGTCCTTATATTTTTTATATTCCAATAATTTTATCTCCTTTATATTTATTTTAATATTCTTTTATTTTATACTCTTCAATTCTCTTATTTGCTAATTCAAAATATTTATTATCTTTTTCTATTCCTATGTATTGTCTATTTGTATTTAAACATGCGATAGCAGTAGTACCTGAACCAATACAATTATCTAAAATAATTTCTTCTTTATTAGTATATGTATTAATTAGATATTCACACAATTCAACAGGTTTCTGGGTAGGATGTATCCTATGTTTAGAATTACATTCATTAGAAAATTTACTTATTGTAATTATATTTTTAGGATAAGCAACACTTTCATCTGTATCTGATTTAAAATTACCACTTGCCATTACAAAATATTTATCTTCTACAGTTTGTTTTAAAGAAGATTCTTTTTTATTTTTATGTTTTGCTTTTAGTAGTTTAGTATATTCTTCAGTATTTTTAATCATTTGCGGATAATAATTAACTTTACCATTAGAGAAAACTATAATATTTTCTATAATTTTAAGTGGATGATTTTTTGCTTGAACAAAATTACCAGCATTTATTTTATTCCAATACCATTCATGTTTATAATTTTTAATATTACTCATTCTTAAAGTACTACTAAATGGTTCTATTCCAAATAATACAATTGCACCATTATCTTTTATTATTCGATTATAATGTTTCCATAAATCTTCAAAAGGTATTATTGTATCCCATTTGCATGAAGTCACACCATAAGGGAGGTCGCATAAAATCATATCAATTGATTTATCATCAATATCTTTCATAACTTCTAAACAATCACCTAAATATATTTTATTTAATTCTATATTTATCCCTCCATTTTATATTTATAATCTATTAAGAAAATTAATTTGCTTTATAAATTAATTATTAAATTACCAATAATTTCATTTCACCCTCATATTCTCTACCAGTATCCCTACAAAATTCTCTCCAATCATCAGGTGAAGTTTTTGCAACCCGTGCCATTTTCTTTTCTGTTTTAATTGCACCATTATCATTTACAATTACATCTGTTAATTCATGCTTAAATCTACCAGTATCTTTTCGCCATTGCAAATATTCTTCCATAAGTTTATCTTTGTTCATGTTATTTTCTACTCCTTTCATTAAAATATGCTTACATCTTCCCTCCTACAATAAACACAAATAGGTCTAACGTGATATTGCAATTCATTCAAAGTTAAATTTCTATCAATAATAGCACTTGAAACTCTATGCCCTCTTGACATATCTTTTGGTTTAATCCAAACAAAATATCTACCATCTTCTAATAATAAATCCATTTCTTCTTTACTTTTTCTAAATCTTTTTACACTATATTTATTTTTATTATATAATTCATTTAATAATGCATATACTTTATCATAATTATTTGAAAATATTCCAATATTACTATTCTCAATAGGTGATGTATTATCTTCTGGGAACATATTTAATATATAATCTGTTGATAATAAATTATAATTATAATCTAATGCTTCAAAATTTGAATAAGAATCTCTTAATATATAAGCAATACCATTTTTATTTTCTATATTTATTGAACCATCATCAAGATTTGCACCTGATATTTGATATCTATGCTTTTTTAATAACTCAATTAACTCTGTCCTAAATTTTAGAAACTTTATGTATTCTTTGTCCATATTTATTTCTCCTTTTTCCTTAAAGTTTGAACGAAATCTTTCTTTTGTGTTGATATTTATTTTATACTTTTATATTATCTATAATAATGCCCTCTAATCCTTATATAATAAGGGTTTGTTGGCATTATTATAGATATAAATTATAATTATTACTATATTACGTAATTTTACCCATAATGTGATAAAACAGTAGTTTTATTCAAACTTATTATATGTATTTTATATTACACTTTTAATTCTATTCTTTGCAATTTCACAATAAGGTTCTTTCTCAGTATTTAACAATTCAATATTAATCCATTTTAAATTATACCCTTCTTCTTTATTTAATTCTTCACAGCTTAACCCATGTGTTCCACTTCCTGCTGTAACATCAATTGTTTTACCATCAATAGGAGTAACTAATTTTATTAACCATTTAATTAATTGTTTAGGTTTAACTGTAACATGAGTATTACATTCACCTTTTTCTTTTTTAGTTGCTTTCCCACAATAATAAAATGGTACAAAATCATCTGCATCAATCTTTAAGAAAAATCTACTCGCACCACCTGAATCCCCATGTTGATTTTGCGTTGTAGTAATCCCTCTTAAAAATCCTGTATTAGATTTACCTTCATATGCGTCTTTATTTTCTTTTACTTTTCCACTTTTTGTAATACCACTTTGACTATCTAATATTTCTCCCATAGAAGAATCAAGAATAATATTAGCAGGGAATCTTCCTATCTCATTTGCTGGCATTGATTTATCTTCTGCATATGCACCATATATTTTATTTTCATTGTCTGAATAATTAGTTGTTGGATTTTTAGATGCTTTCGCATTAATAATATCTTTATCTACTTGTGAAGTAGGTATTCTTGAGGCATCTATATTCATTGCACCACAATTATACTTTTCTATATTATAACAATAATTTTTTTCTAATGGTTTTTGAAAAACTGTAATAGGTTCATGTGCTGGTTTTAAACCTGAAGTTTTCCATCCGTCCCATTTTTGTGCTAAACTACTAGATGGTAAAGTTATGTCAATTATTTTTTCACCTGATTTAAACATACTTCCTTGTTTATTTGTTGCCCAATTTCCATCTTCACTTCTATATTGTTTATATTCACTTATCTTTTCTCTTTCTGCTTGTTTAATTAATTCATCATATGTATTATCAAACTTTAAATATTCTTTTAATTTAAACCAATCTTCTTCATTTGGTAATCTACCATCATTTCTTTCTTCATACCATCTACTATATTTAGTCGTTCCATTAAAAATATCTTTATCTAATTGAGATATAGAAACACCTTTTAATTCTCTATGTTTTTTAAGATATTTCATAATTTCGTCTGCAATTAATGAACCACCTTTACGTTTATCAAATAATTTTCCTATATCTTGGTTTTTAGGAAATCCAGTCCCATAAATCCAATCAATTTCTTCTACTATTTGAAAACCTGCATCCTCAAAAGCACATTTCATTCTATGATTTGTCTTAGGATGACCGAATATACAAACGTAACCTCCTGGTTTGATTATTCTATGTAATCCAATTGCTCTTGTTTTACACCAGTCATAAAAATTACCTGTATTATCCCAAGATTTACCCATAAATTTTAAATCATAAGGGAAATCTGAAATACAACTATCATATGTATTATCTTTAATTTTCTCTATTACTTCAATATTATCACCTTGAATAAGTTTACCGTTGTCTGTTTTATAAATTAATTCCAAATTTCTACCTCCTATTTAATATTAATATAAAACTGCGATTTCATATTAACCTAAAATTTAATCTATATGTAGTATATTAAAATTATAATAATACTACATATAGTATACTTTGCAATTTATTTTACACTAATTTCTCACTCAAACATTCCATAGCTAAATCTGACGCTTCTCTTAATTCTGTATAATTTTCTGATGGATAATTGCTTTTAATTGCTTCAATTGCATTTTTATATTTATCTTTATTTTTGTTTCCTCTTTATTCCAAGGAGTTTCTTTCCCTGTAGTAATTTTACAAACATGACCACCATAATGAATATTTGGATTATCCCAATCTACCCATTCACCACAAATTTTACATTTTTCCACTATGTATTTTCTCCTTTTATTATTTTAATATTACATCCTATCTTTAAGAATATTTAAAATATCAATTTCTTCAACCATATCTTCCAATTCTTTTACTCTATCTAATTGTTCTGCCATACCTTCAACATATTCTTGAAATTCTTTTGGTGATAATTTAGATTTATATTGATCTAATGTATTCGTTTCAATTGCCATTTGTTTAATAAATAATTTAAATTTATCATACAATCCGTCAATAAATTTTTCTCTTTCTTCTTTATTCATGTCTTCAAATCCTAAATACATAAATATTCCTCCTTAGATTTACTACCAACTACAAGCACCACATAATGTACCACAATCTATACGTGCGCCACATTTACGACATCTACTACCACTTGAACTTCCAATAGAAAAGTTTTTAGAAAATTCGCCAATAATCATACTGCCATTGCTTCTTGCTTCTCTTCTACACGCTTCTCTAATCATTCTTTTTTCTTCTTGAACTTTTCTTTCTACATCTTCAAATAAACCCATAATATATCTCTCCTTTAAATTAATTTTAATTTTTTTAAAATAGGTAATATATTATCTACTTCTTCAGGATAATACTTCATTAAAGTTTCATAGGCATTTAATGGTTTATCTACTTTAGTATATCTAGCACACTCCCAGTCAATAATCATTTCTAAATAATTCCTCTTCTTTTTAGATTCTACATGATGTCTAGACCATCTCCGATGAATTTCTCTTGTAGTTTTTTTTCAATGGTAATAAATATAAAAGTAATTTATCAACATCGTGTAAATATCCTGATATAGTATTTTTACCTAATAATTGTTTTTCTACTTTTAAAAATGCTAATTTATGCTTCCATGTGTAAGATATTGATTTCAAATTAAACATTTTATACTCCTATATTTAATTTATAATTATTTTGTAAATTATTTAAATGTCTTTGAAATCTATTTATAAAATTACTATATAATGAATCTATATCACTATATTTTTTTAAATAAAGATATTGTTTATCAAAACCATGTTCCTTAATTTCTTTAATTATATTATATTTATTTTCATCAGTAATTATTATTTTAAAAGAAGTTATCATATCATGATTTCTATCATAAATAATTTTTAATTTATAATTATCATAAATATCAGACGTGTAAGTATGAACAATATCACCATAAAAATCTCTATCAATCCACTTAGATTTGTTTTCTATAATTTTCTGTAATATATTTCTAATTGCAAAAAATATATTTGCATTATATTTAAATATTTTATCATTATCTATTTTATTATCTATTTTATTTTCTTTTATATTAGTATCTCCATTTATTTTATTTTTTGATATATTATTAATGGAATAAATATTTCCTAAATCGTTATGATTTATTTTTACTCCTTTTAATTCAAAAATAATTTCATCAATATCTTTACCCCAATATAATCCTACTATCGAATTAACATTATCAGAATTAATATTGGTATTTTCAGGAATAGCAAATAATATAGGGTCTAATCTACAATATAAATACTCTATTTCTTTTTGTTGCTTTATAATAATATTTTCCAAACCATTTATATTATCTTGTAAATTCATTTGTATTAATCTATTTTTTTGTTTTTCTTTTAAAAAGTCATTTTCTAATTTATTTAATTTATCTGATATATTATTAATTTTATTATTTAGTGTTTCTATATTAACATTAAAAGTTTGTGCCATAAGTTTAATATTTTCATTATTAGTTTTTGTAGCGAGATATAAATTTTTCTGTGTAGGAATTAATAAATCTAATGTTTGAAATATATTATCAAAATATTCTGGATAATATATTTCTTTAATAATATTACTTTTAATTTGTTCCCAAACATTGTAATAATTAATAGGACATAATATATATAATTGATAATTCGTAGTTGTATCTGAATTTATTAATTTTTTAAAATAATTAAAATTACTTTTTAATTCAAGAGAATTAATCTCTAAATCAAATAATTTATATATTTCAGTATATTCAATAGGTATTATTACCATATTAAATATATTTGCAAGTGTTCTATATTCAGAAATTTTAACTTTAGGCAATTGATTCAATTGAGTTATATTATCTGAATATTCTCCATCACAATTAGGTATTTTTTCTAATAATTTAGGTAATTTTCTTTCTATTTCCCAATATTTATTTCTTATTTGTAAACTACTATTTTTTATATCTTCATTTATTTTATTTTTTAATTCTGGTGTCTCTCCTAGATATTCTACTGATTGTTTATATAAACCAATAACTTTTCCAAAATTGTTTATTATATCATTTTCTTTTTCTAATAATTTAATAGGTTTATTTTCAAATTTAACTGCTTGTAATAAATTAGGCATAACTTACACGCTCCTTTTTTTGTTGTATTTATTTTATCATTCTATAATTAGTTTGTCAATAATATTATTTCGTGACAAAATTCAGCTTTTAACATGATATTTTTCTATATGTAGTAGTATATTTTATTTCAACTACTACATATAGTATTTAGTTTTTATAATTTTAACTATTTAATAATCTTTCTCTAATTTCCGATAAACTTTCGTCCCTTAATAATTTACCATCAATAAATACATCTTCTAATAAATCAATATCTTTATTGTATTCACGGTGTCTTAAAAATAAAGTATCAATATAAGTAATTTTATCTTCGTCTTTAATTACACAAACTATTCCTCTTTGTGATTTCTTAATTCCATTATCAGTAATAGGGTCTTTAAATAATTGTTTTTCATTACCATTTATTTTTGCATAAGTAGATTTTAAAGCGAAACCAAATGTATCCCTAGTATTATATTGATATGTAAAACTTCCAATTCCATAAACCATATTAGTAGAAGCAAATCCTTTTTGCATTAATTGTTCACATATTTCTTTACATCTTTCAATAGTAATGGCATCTCCATAAATGCAACCAATATGTGAATCTAGAACCTTATATCCTTTATTTGTAAATGTTCCACCAAAAATATCCCATAATATTTCTATTACACCTTTTCGTTCATTCTCATTATTAGATTCTAAATCTCCACAAATAATTTTAACAGGATCACCAGAATCAGGACGAATTACGATTTTACCATCTCTATTCATAATTTCATTTTTCAATGGTTTAATTACATTGTTCAATACTGCCCATAAATCCCATGTATCGCTCACAATAGAAGCAAATCCATTAGGATAAACTTCTGTAATAATTCTCCTATAAGATTCTAATTCATTTTGACCATAAGCACACATCACCGAATGTTCTGTAGCTGGGATCGATGTTCCAACTAATTCATTTTCAATATTAGCATTATAAAATTCTTCATGGTATAAAATCGCTGGAATTGTATCTGTTCCTATAAATGATAATAAATGTCCTGATCCGCTAGATTTAGCAGAATCTAATGAACCCATGCCTCTCATACTAAAATCATGTCCTTGAAATTGAACAAACGACATATCTCCACCAGTTTTTTCTGCATATTTATTAAGAATTTTTCTATATTCTCTTGCTAATGTAGCACTAGTGGAAGGTTGCCATAGATAACAACTCATTAATGTTTCAATATAATTTGTTAACCAGAAAAATTCAGATTCTGTATTTTCTACAGTTAACATAGGCACTCTAATAGGAATAAGTGTTCCTTCTTTAACTGCTTTAATTTTTAAAGGTAAATAACCTAATTTATGCAATGCAATAATATGTGAAGCATCTGGATTTTGTACTCCAAGAGTATATGTAATTACTCTTTTATATTCATTAACAACGTCATTTATATTCCTATTAAAGAAATTATCATTGAAATAATTAATTAGATATTCTTTAATAAATGCTTGAAATCCAAATGCTACTACTTCATTAATCCCTTTTATTCTGCTAGTTCTTGGTGTCCATGTCGAATAAATTTTTTCTGTATTTTCTGGATATTGCTCTCTGTGACTTACTTTATAAAAATCACATAATAATGTTGCTGGATAGATATAATTTTTACTCATGTTTATTATTCTCCTTTTCTTTTTTAATTATTTTAATAGTTTTTAATAATACTTTATATGCAGATGATAACCCTGCTCTATCATCAAGCATAATATTATAATAAACTTTTCTACCTGTAAATTTTACAAAGTCAATATTTTCATTAATCTTATCATATGGTAATTTATTTTTATTTAAATAGTTTTTAATTTTGTCATATTCATCTTCTCCACAACAAGTAAAAACAATAAAATATGCACCTAATTTTTTACATTTCTTTAAAAGATTTATTACATTTTTATATGTTCTATCTTTCTGGTGGAAGTCAAACACAGTATCATCAAAGTCATACCCGATAATTATTTTGCCGTATTTTTTCCATTCTTCTACTAATCTATTAACCGCATTTTTATTATCTAAATAATAATCCATAATTTTATTTACCCTCTTTAACTTTATTATTTAAATAATCTGCAACTTCATCTAAACTCTTAAAATACAATCCACCATTTCTTTCAACCAATCTTCCTACTGCATCTAAATGTTTAATATCTTGTTCATCCATAGCCCATTTTGCATACCATTTATAATCTATTAATTCATTAATAATACAAACAATTGTTTTTTCAGGTCTTTTATTACTATCATCTACTGCTTCTGCAATAGAATATGTGCTATATGGTCTAGTTAAAGTGTATAGCACATAATCACAAGTTTCTCTTTGAAACAATTCTTCTTGTTGACATTCTGGTGTCCAATCTTCTACTACTGGATTAAAATAATTAATTTTTAGTTTTGGTATTAATTCTTCTCTCCATTTACTATCTGCACATGTTCCACCCAAAAACACACATTTGTAATTACTCATATTTATCTATCTCCTTTTATTATTTATATTATTTTTCTATATTATAAATTAACTTACTTGACCAATCACTTAAAATACTATCCGTTGTAAATATCTTTAAAATCAAACCAGATTTAATCAATTCACCTTTATAAATAGAATTTTCACAATGCGAAACATATAAATAAATATTATTTGCACCTTTATCTTTTAATTTTTCTGCTGCTAATTTAAATGTTCCACCAAAAGCACATAAATCATCAATGATTAATATATTTTTATTTTGTATATCAGGACAATCTATAATTTCATATGAAATAATCTTACCTGTTTGTAAATCACGTTTTTTATTACCGTAAAAATATGGTTGACTTGTTTTAAATGTTTTAGAATATCTAGTCATACTTCCTGCATCTGGATAAAATATATAATCCACATAAACTTCATTAAATATTTTATATATGTATTGATTAACATCAATTTCTTCACATCTATCTAATAATGCAGTAGCAACATTTGAATGTGTGTCTAATACTATAACTTTATGAAATTTTAAATCATTAATCAATTGACAAAAGTATTTTAAACTAAACATATAATCTTTAATTTTTCTATCCATACGAGAATAAGGAACATATTTCATAATTAATGTTACTTTTGGGTTATTATATGTATCATCTAAATATTTTTTACATATGACAAGAATTGATATATCAATGTCCGTTTCATATTTAATTTCAATTATAAAATCATCTGTATCAAATTCTTTGGTTTTAAATATTCTTTCATTATTTGGATAACATTCATTTCCGATTACGTAACCATTTATACTTACCATGTTTTATCCTCCTTATTTTTTGCTACTATTATTTTATCATTCTATTACTAACTTGTCAACTACTATTTTCTCATATCACAACAAAACATAAATTTCATACTAATTTTGGTTTTCACGAACCATTGATATTACTGGATTTGTAAAAACCAAAATTTAATAATTTTTATTATTTAATCAACGATTCAATCTCATCAATTGCTAATGATACTTGTTTTTCGTGAGAAAGCAAATTTTCTAACTTCCTCTCTAACTCCTTCAACTTCCTATCTTCTTCCTCATACCTCAAAATCTCTAACTTTAACTTAATATCCTTAATCCATTCATCTACAGTATATCCTGAAATAATAAAATCATCAATTAATTCTAAATGTGGATCAATAACAGATAACCTATACATATTCAATTTAACTAATAAAGTAGTTAATATTTCCTTATTAGGAACTTGAATATTATACCTTACTCCATCTAATTCTAAATTGCAATTTGTTTCAGGTGTGAATTTCTTTTTGTTTTTAAGTTTTTTCTTCTTCTCTTGAATTTGAAATTTTAACTGCATAATCTTTTCATCATTTGCATTTTGTTTACTCATATCTACTTCCACTCCTTAATTATATTTTTATTTTTATCATATGTAATTAAATATTTAGGTTTTATTTTATTAAATACTTGTTCTATTGTTCCTTCTTTGATAATTAATTCATCTTTATGTCCTTTACTCATTGTATAAACATTATATTGATATTCATTACTTCTATAATAATAATTATATCGTTTATCTATATAATATTTTTCATATTTTCCATCATGCTCAATATAATATTTACTACTATAAAAACCATTGCGTTTATTAAAACTCTCTTTAAATTCAAACAATGTATAATCTTTATATTCATCATATTTCTGTTCTCTAGTAGAATAATAACTACTTTTTAACATCTCATCAATTAAATTAGCATAATCTTCAACACAATTTTCATTTACTACATCAATAATATTTCCTGATAAAGACTTGATAACAGTAATTTTACTCCAATTATTATTTCTATCATAAAAGAAATATGATTTTGTTTCTTTATTATCATCATTTCTTTCGTAGAATCTTCCTAAATAAATTAATTCATAATTTTTATTAGTTTTGTATGTTGCACCTAAAATCATATTCTTACTATCAAACCTTTTCTTTTCATATCTTAGATTGTTAAGTTTGACTATTTCTTTATAATCAGGTGAATTAATAGGTATTAATATTAATTGTTTATCATCCCATCCATAGACAAATTGCTCTTCTAATCCTTTACCGCGATTACAATTGCTATTATCTAAAATATAAAGTAAATTTTCAATTGTTACTTCAATCTCGAAATTACGAGGATCATATACTCTACAATATGCGTGTCGGTGACTCCATCCAGAATCGTAATCACCGACCTTCTTATTTAATACAAATCCTGAAATTGGTTCATTTGCAAATTCTTGTGGTTCAATATTTTTATCTCTCCACCCTTCCCAACTATTTTGCTTACGTAATACATTTTTTTGATCATAGTAAATTACATATGCTAATTTCTTTGTGTATGTATCATTACGATTTTGATAACCTACTTTTATTATTTTTGGGATGAATATGTTTGTTTTTATAACATTAACCTCCTTTGTTTTTTTATGTATGATTTATTATATATTTATTTTTGTATTCTGTCAACACCTAAAATCGTGACCAATCTAATTATTGATCATGTTTCTAATTTGCTTTAATAAAATATTCAATACTAGATATTTCACTCCCTATAATTGCAACATTCTTTTCCTTACAATCTACTAATTCAAAATGTGATATTTTAATTTCATT
>Ga0209728_1001273_pt1 | contig 15963 bp, 15 predicted proteins | sample RifGroD1_FD_183997 | JGI IMG/M metagenome (GOLD analysis project Ga0209728, IMG submission 183997) | Groundwater microbial communities from Rifle, Colorado, USA - Groundwater D1 (SPAdes) (version 2) | ecosystem: Environmental > Aquatic > Deep subsurface > Groundwater | place: Rifle, Colorado... | reverse complement strand
GGCGATAGCCAAGGGGTGTCATCTGAACTCTTTGGTTTTGTTGGTTCATATTATTTTTAGTTACAGATTATAAATATAAGGCATGTTTCTCACATGTCAAGAAAGGAAATGACGTTTTGACCAAAAAAAACAGATACTGCGGACTATTTTGATAAGGAATACCGGTAGGCTTACATTCGTGGTCTAACGGGTTGTATCTTACACTTTTGAACCTGAGAAGTCAAATTGACGCACCGATTTGGTACAATATACGGGTTCAGACATGGTCCCGTCGTCTAGTGGTCTAGGACATTTGGTTCTCATCCAAAAGATCGCGGGTTCGACTCCCGCCGGGATCACATTATTAGTTTTCAGAGTATTTATACTACTGATTAGAGGCTGAATAGTAGGGGTTCGCCAATTATTTCCACTCCATACAAGTTTATTAGGAAAGATCGAACCCTGATAGACTATTTTGTCTTCCACAGGCAGACTTTCCCATCTTTCTCGAATATTGGTGACAAAGCTTTTTCCGAAGGCAATCAGCTCGTCAATATTTACATCTATATCAACATCTGCTTCGGTTCGTTTATTCTCCAACAGGAATAACTCTTTTTCGTATCCAGACTTTAGTGAAGTAAAGGTGTCTTTATCGATATCTCCGTCAAGCCTCATTTCGATCAATCTTTGTTTCTTGTGTTCTAGTTCTTTAATGCGTTTGGTTGTATCTTCTTGTTCAGAAACACCCGAGACAATATTTTTTGAGAGTTGTTCTTTGAATATCTCAAAAAATAAATCAACCATTTCTTTTTCTGGCTGAATATCATCTAATAATTCAAGAAACTTTTTATGCAACTCAGTTGAAGGATAATTCCCCGAATCACGTTTTTTACAAAAATAGTATCCATATCTTTTTCCCCATCTGCCTGTTGATAATGCGGCGGAAAATCTATGACCACACTCACCCATAATTAATCCTCTCAAAGGAAAATTATCATTTGTTGTTTTACGGACAACTGAATATTTCCTACCTTCTTTGACTTGTTTACACTTTTCGAATACTTCTTGTGAAATCAACGGAGAATGTAAACCTTTTCGGATTTTGTTATCAATAGAATTTGTTGTAAAACCAACATAAAAAGGATTGGTTATTATCTTCACTATCTGTTGCTTGTAAAAAACCACTTCCGTTCCCCGATGGTTCCGCACTTCGTTCGCGTTCAGCCTCCTTGCTAGCGCGGAGAAGCTATAAAGACCAGAGGAGTAGAGGCTGAACAGCTCCCGAACAGCTCCACTACAAGCAACATCCTCTTTGGATATCGACAAGCGCTCCCCAGACACCTGGGGAAGATAATAACCTAGAGGTGGATTCCAAGGAAATAAACCCTGATCTAGACGTCTGAGCATACCTAGTTTGGTTCGTTCGGTACGAATATCGTTGTCGTATTCATTTACTGCAGCCAAGATACCTTCAATGAGCTTTGGAGAACCATCTTCACCAATGTTTTCTGTAGCGCTTCTTAATCTAATGTTTTTCTTGAGCAACTTACTTCTCAAATAATGGTGGTGTTCCTGTGATCTGGCAAATCTATCAATCTTAAAAACAACTAATACATCAAACTTCTTATAGTTTGTATCGCAATAATCTAAAAGTTCTGCCACTCTTTGAGCGTTGTTTTTATTTGCTGAGATAGCTTCATCAGTAACAACATCGACAATTTCAAATCCTTGTTTTGCACTATAACCACGACAAACTTCTTCCTGAGTTGTAAGAGAAGTGTTAGATATCTGCTTTTCGTCGGAGATACGAAGATAAATTACTGCCTTCATAAATTTTCCTGGGCAGGATGTTATTAATCGTAGCTTGATTGATTGCTATTTTAGCAATATTCTCGAGATATACTAGCCACACGTTGATTTTTTCGTCTGAAACATTTTCGTACTTAGACCCAAGTATTTCTCGAGCCCGATCAAGAGTCATCGTCTTTTCTTTCAACTTTTGGCTTCTCTCCTTGTCTAAAAATAATTTCTAAGTCAGCTGAATTTGGATCTTTTAATTCGTCGATAATAAATCCTAGTTCGTGGGTATCCAACTTCCTGCGCATTTCAATATCAGATAATTTCTTAAATATCCTTCTGCTGTTATTCTCCGGTCTTAAACATGATCTACCTACTGAATACCTTCGTTCAAAATATTTAAAACCTCCCTTTTTGTGAAAATCTTTTTCATCAATTCCTTTGACAATATAGTTTGTAACATAACGGCTCACAGCTTCAACGTTTCTTGAACCCTCAATCCACACGTCTACTCCACCACCTATCTTCATCCACAGCTTTCGAATCACCTCAGCGGGTAAAAATTGATTTATTAGGACGTGGAGATGTGCAATACCTGTTCGCGGCTGATATTGAAGAACCCAAAGATATTTAAATACCTCAGCTTGTTTTTTTAAATCAAATGAATAATATCTCTTTTTATTCTTATTAAAATATGTAAACTTTTTTCGATTAATTACTGTCTTAAAATGATTAAACAGCTTCGTTATGTATTTATGGGAACTGTTATTCTTGTCGTTCAGATATTCCTTAGGTATTTTCTTTGGATCAAGTGTGAGAACTAATTGATGGGAGAGATTGTTCAGACACGCTATATCAAAAAGCTTGTATTTTAGTTGAACCGCTTTTTTGATTTGACAAACCGGGCAAGTCCAAGAATTACAACCAATTCTTCCAATTGAAATCCTATCAAGTCTGCCATTTTGAATGGCCATGAAAAATATCTTTCGAGATTTACAAAACAAAGGAGGTGCTTTCCGAGTTTGAAAAGGTTTTCCTTTCATTCTCTCTTTTGTTTCTTGGGCTCTTTGTTTTTGATCAACTGACTGTTGAGTTGTTCTATTAAGAGTCGAGTATAGTAACTGGCGACGTACGCCAGTTCCGGGGACATTTTTTGATTCCGTTATCATGGCGGAATCCTAAAGGAACAACTTTGGGAAATATAATCAGTTCGTCAGTGACTAACTGATATTAAACTTCTTTGTTCTTGAAAATATTGGAGTACATTTTCATTCTTTCTTTATACCTAGATAGTTTATTGTTTACCCACGCATATCCAGATATGTGTGGGTGGTCAGGATATTTTTGACTTAACCTGTCACAAATATCATCTACAGTAATTCCTTCTTCATAAAGTTGATATATTTCATCGATTAATCCAATTTCTTTAAATTTGTCCTTCAATATTGGTGAAGTAGGTAGTTTTTTTAAACTTTCATTTATTCTTTCCCAATTATTTTGAATGTAGGTAATAAATTCGTTTTTGGAACACTTGTATTTAATACTGATACAGGGGGGATCGATTTTATAATCAGACATTTCATATTTTTCTAAATCATCAAGATATCTAAAAAACCAAATTGGTGAATAATAACGAGAATTTAGATCAATAAAACATTTAAATGTTATTAATAAAAACACTGAAAGCACCAACTCTTCTCCAAGTCCATATTCATTGATAATCCTTGAAATAATTATATTTTCCTCAGAATATCTCTTCTCTAATATCCTAACTTCTTTTTCGGAGATTGCCCTTTTTGGATCATGAGATTTACCGCATTTCTTACCTAACTTTGAAATTATTGTCTGAAAAGAATGGGAACTTAATAATGCAGTCACCAAGATAATTGATTCTTCAGTTGGATTTTTGACTTCAATATATAAATTCTCGTTATCAATTGGGTTTTCTATTCGCTCAACGAAGGTAATCTCACTAAGTTTTAGCATTTGAAGGATCTTATCATGAGAAAATCATTCAATGCTTTTTATCGATGCGGTAACAGTTTTCTCTAACTCTACGTTGATATTATTGTGATCCTGAAAAAATTTTAATGCATCATATTGATCTTTAAAATGTCCTTTTTCGAGACCTAGAGTTGTCTCAAGTTTGACTGGGAATGTTGTAATTTTCCCATTCGCCAAATTTTGAATTTCTTGATTTCTTTTTTCTTCTGTCGCTTTATCATCTGCTTGCATGCCATCAGTTATATCAAGATCATGAAGAACTGAATATGAAATATTGAAGGCATTAAGGACTCTTACAAAAAACGGTATTGCTTGTTTTCCACCTGTAACAATTATCGTAATACCAATTTCTTCGGTACGAAGATTAATTTTTCCTGTTTTTTTTAATGTTTCGGTGATAGCAATTTTATCTTCTGACCCTTCAACTAATAAGACATTTTTGGCAAAAAATAATTCATTTACATCACTATTCAATTGAGTCATTCCCATAAATACTTGTTTGTCAAACAAACCGTCAAATGCGTTTAAATTACAATTTGTAATTATCGTCCCGTCCTCGTTTTCTTTTTTGACCAAAGCAATCGAATCGTATTTATATACATCAATAAACCGTGGCGAGTGCGTAGTATAAATAACTTGATCTTTCTCAGAAAAAGAATTAAGAACGTCATAAAACAACTTGCCTATTTGTGGATGAATAAACAACTCAGGTTCTTCAATTCCTAAAATTATTGGGTTTCTTGGTTGGGGATCGCTTTCACCGCTTTCTACAAGTTCATCTCTATCGTTAAGTATTAGTGCCTGTAGTAAAGAAAAAATCACGCACCGCTGAAGTCCATGTCCTTTTAGTAAAACATTTGTATCGAAACCATCGTCAATTGTTATTTCTACGCCTTTAGAAAATATCGTTGTTACATCTTCCGTCTCTACTCGTAATTTTACTTTTTTAACCGAAGGCATTAAATTGCACAATATATCTTTGATTTTTTCCTCGATGGTTGATAAACTTTCAAGTCGTCTATTGTCCCCTGATTCAACCTCTGTTTCATTTAGTAAACTTTTGACAGTATTTAATGCCTCTTCAATTTTTATATATTTTGGATCTTTTTTAATTATTCGATCCGTTAAATCAGCCATTAACCTGCGGAATGTTGAAGTAGAAGATCTTTTATCTGTTTCATCCGAATAAGTTGTTTCAGCTCTTAAATAATAAAACCTCGGAAGATTTGAAATCGCCTTACTCTGAAACCCTAGAGCTTGAGTTTTACTCACATCTGGATCATCAAATTCAACTTCATTTTCAAATAAATATTTTTCAACACCTTTAACAAAATCCTCTTTATTACAATTTCCCTCATTAAGAAAGTAATCTGGTAGATTATTTTCCGATACTATTTCTTTCCATTTTGGTCTGTCGCCACGATTTTCTCTAATTTTATTAACTGATAAATACCACTCTTTCGGCTCTGCTTGGTATCCGTGGTATTCGTTTTTTATTGATATTTTTGTACCATCGACATTTTCAATCCAAACATGTTTTTCAAGAATCAACTCGTCGTTAATCATATAAGGCCTCCAAGACTTTTTAAGATGTTGCGATGATATTGAAAATTTAGCTCTAATAATAATTGGTGATGATTTATCTTGGAAGTCAACTTCTGTTATTCCACCAGCACCTGCAGTCAGAAAACTTTCAATTGAAAGCAGTGTATTTGATTTTCCAGAATTATTTTCACCTAATAATATTTGGAGTGATGATATTTTGACAGTGTCAATTTGTTTAATCGATCTATAGTTTTTTACTGATAATTCAATTAATTTCATTTTATGCAATCACGGTTTATAAAAATCAGTAGGAAGAGGTTCTTCCATTGTTTCAAAGTCAGGTTTGTTGTCTAGCATTGCAATCACACATCTACCTATATGATATCCAAGATTTGTTGGAACAGCATTACCGATTTGTTTGTATTGAGATCCAATTGATCCAGCAAACAACCATTCATCTGGAAATGTTTGTATTCTTGCATACTCTCGAACAGTCAAAGGTCTCGTTTCCCCAGGGTGACATCTCTCCGTTTGTTTTTGTGCCGGACTACAAGTTAAAGTCAAACTTGGTTCATCCCATGAGAGTCTTCTGGCCATTCCGGTTTTACCTCCTCCTAAGTAAAAGCTTTTGTTCATAAATTCCTTCTGTACTTCTACAGGCAAATCCCTCCAGTAACCTCCTGGTGGAACCATAGCTAGAATTTCACCCTTTCTTTTTGGATACGTTTGACCTTCAGATTTCGGACAATCTTTTAAGGCTTCTTTTACAGAGATTGTATAGTCCTTTTCTTTGGGAAACAAAAGTGGTATATCTAGATCATTTCTAACAGCAAGTATTACTAATCTCTCACGTTTTTGCGGGACATCAAGATATTGAGCTCTTACAACCCTAAAGGCAATCTTATACCCTATCTTGCCTAATTCGTTCAACATTGTTGCTAAAGTTTTTCCACCATCGTGTCTAAGAAGACCTTTAACATTTTCACCAATAGCAATTTTTGGTTTTACTATATTTACACATTTAACAAATTCAAAAAATAGAGTTCCCCTTGTGTCTCCGAATCCCAATCCTTTTCCAGCATAACTAAATGACTGACAGGGGAATCCTCCCTCAACGACATCCACGCTTATTTCTGAAAAATCACAATCTTTTATATCTCCATAAAAAACGTTCCAATTGGGTCTATTTATTCTCAACGTTGAAACCGCATTTTTATCGATTTCCACAAGCAACTTATGATTTAAACCAGCATTTTCGAGTCCAAGTGCAGTTCCTCCAGCCCCTGCGAACAAATCAATTGATGTATATTTTGATTTTTTATTAGCCTTGAGTATTTTGTAGTTATTTTCTAATGAGGTTCCGGATAATTTTTTGTGGAGTCTGGAAATTGTATCTATGTCAAAAATTCGATAATTATGATCATCTCTTCGGCTTTTTATTAATCCTTTTTTCTCCCACCTCCTTATCGTATCTTCGGAAACACCAAGTAATTTTGAAGCTCCATTAATTGTAATTATTTTGTCCATAGTAAAATGATATACATAACCATTGCATAATGCAAGGGTTATTTAATAGCTCAAACTATCTCACCAACTCTCTTTAAAGCTTCTCAATGATATTGGACAATTCTTTCCCAAAACCCTCTGCACTCAACTCTTTCAACATATTGGTAATTTCTTGATATGTGTTTTCGTCACCAGAAAGAAAGTTCCAAAATTCATTTTCAACCAATGCATCAACCTTGGGTTCAAGGATTCCCCCGGTGGTTTTTGCATGACTCCAAAAATCACTTTTATATGGATTGTAAGGATACACGATTTTGCATTCAATCTGGACACTAGGTTCTTTGCATATTCTGTATGCGTACCATTCAAGAATTTGTTTATTAAAACTTTTTATGCCTCCGACATTTGGTTGAACAGTTTTGATATCGAAAGCATATTCTTTACCGTTTTTCTTTAACCACACATCTACTCCTGTTCCTGGCGGAGGATCTATATATGTAAGCCCAGATCTATCAATGCCCGCACAGATTGAACGAAAATTATTTACACATACATTCGAGGAAATCCAGGTACCTCGGTTTTCTCTTGCTGATATATCATTTGATAACCCTACTCGAAGCTCTGGGGGAAATGGAGTTGGTTCAAGAATCTTTTCTGGAATCACTTCGAAGCCATTTAATTTTGCTAAAGTCTTAGCAATAGGTTCCCACACTGTCGTCCCCATACTTGTTTCAAGTCCACCCACAAGAGATCGAATTTTTCTTTCTTTAGGAATTATCAAGTCAAGAGGTTGAAAACTATCATAGGAAAAATTAGTAGTGTATCTCCTAATTGAATTTTTGAGATTACTTTTTATTTCTTCTCTGACTTTACTATCCATATTTCATGATAGTTCCCATAGTCTAAAAATACTAGATATCAAAGATTAAAGATACTCTCTTTAAGTGTAAGATATGAATATTGTATGAAGAAATACTTGTACCAGGTGTTGGGATGGATTTTTAACTCTTACTATCGAATACGGAATTATATTATGAGTGGAGAATTCGACAAAAAACACATTATTTTCCAAAAGGAAGGAAGTCAGTATAGAATAATGATAAAGAGCCATGGTGTATTTACCATTGAAAAACTGAAAATAATTGAGGCTTTCAAAAATAAAAAGAGTGAAAAGCAATATATTAAATTTGCGCTGGAGCAGGCTCTAGGAGGATGCAATTATATTGTAATAAATAAAGGAAAATATTACGTTCAGTTTTGGACAAGTCGAGGACATCTTGACTACAATTTTCCAATGATTAGAAGAAGTGGAAATCGGCCATATTATTATCAAATGATAGGATTGTTGGCGGAAATGGATTTTGTGAGAGACTCTTTTGTTCCCTCTTCAATTCCAACCTTTACTGGAGTAACTAAGAACTTTACATATAAAGTTGATAAGAATGACGAGCTATCAAGAATAACCGGATATTTTTGCAAACGGGTTGATCAAGCAACAGAATTTACTTTGAGGATGTTTAATGAAATATATAAAATCAAGAAGGGAAAGTTGAAAATTGAGGTTGGTTAAATTGGAATTTCCTATATATCAAGACCAAATTAGATAAAATTTGATTCGTGTTTTGTATACTCGGGGTCACCAAAGGGGTTTTTTCCTCAGCAAACTGCTGAATTAGTCGGAAGGATGGGGATATTTCATTGGTTCCAAAGTCTCCATCCTTAAAAACGACTCCCTTAGGGAATATTGCGTATTGAAGCTTAATCTTTTCGTTTACATCTAGCTTTTGCCATAGCATACCAACACTTGATAGAAAACTTGTAGTGAAATTTGCTACCGCTTGTGCAGAACTTTTATCGATTTCATTTTCAGATAGATCGAGATAGTATCCCATTTTCTCAATATTGAGTCTTTCAAGCATTTCTGAAGCTTCATTATCGTCAATGATATTCTTGTGGTTTGACTCAACTATTGCCATCCTCCTATTACCAAGTTCATCTATTTGTTGACGAATTTCTGCCTCTTTCTTTTCATGCTCATTTATTTCATCTTCCCAGTGTTTGGTTAAGATCTTGTTCATTTTCTCTTGTTGATTTTTGGACAACTGAAACATTTTTATTGTTTCAAGGAATTGTGTTTCAAGCCTTTCTTTTCGTATTCGGATGGGTTTATCACACCCTTTGTGGGTGCAATGGTAATTTGCATACAAACCTCCGTTTCCTCGGTTGAAACTACCTCTAAGAGGATTCAAACAGCTTCCACACCTTACAAACCCTTTGAGTGGAAACTCGTTGCTATTACGAGATCTAACATAGTTTTTAGCTTTCTTGTATAGAGCCATATTTGCTCTTATCCATGTCTCTTCATCAATAATTGCTTCATGTATCCCTTGCGATTCCTGTTTCCATGTTTTTGCCTCTAATATGCCGTAGTAGAATTTCTTCTTGATGATTTTATCAATTGTTTTTTCCGTTGCCGGTTTACCCCACAGTTTTGCAAAACCCATTTTGTTGATTTGATTAACTAATTCAATTTTCGTGGAGATATTTTTTGATGCGTTATCAAATAAAGTAGTTAGGATTTCTCTATACTCCTCAAGAAACACGAGTTTCTTCTTTCCGTCTACAACGGTATGTTTGTATCCGATTGGGGCTCCCCAAGGCCATCTACCTGCTTCAATTGCCGCCAACATCCCACTTTTTGTCCTTTCCGATTTGACATCATTTTCAAGTTGAGCCACAACAAGCATAAGTCCTGTCATTGCCTTTCCCATTGCGTTGTTTCCAGTTGGCTCCGTTATTGATTGGACATCAACTCCATATTTTGCAACGAGAGTTATCAACCCAAGACCTTCGGAAGTATTCCTTGCCCATCTATCGTATTTATATACAAGAATAAATGAAAGATTGTTCTTTTTATTTGAACTATATGCCAACAACTCTTTCAAAACTGGTCTTCCAGCAATAGTTTTACCCGAAGCACCTTCTTCCCGAAATACTTTGTCTATTTCATAGTTGTGTCTTTGTGCGTATGCCCGGCACTCTTTTTCTTGAGATTCAAGACTGTAGTTTTGTGTTTGTTCTTCTGTCGAGACACGAACATAGATTACTGCTTTGGGCATTATCAATACATTTTAGCTCTTGGTAAGAGGTGATTTGTCTTTTTTAGATCAATTTATAGATTTAGTCTGCTTATTGAACCTGAGTCTTATTTATTTTGTGCCTGACAGAAGTCGTGTTTTTGTCGCTTTTTACAGTTTATCATTCACGCATACATTTACTTATATATTGATGTATCAGTATATAGTTATATGTCATCAGTCATTTTCTTGTCTTTGAAAATGCGACTATTTTGCTCGTTTTATTCCCCAAAATCTGTCCAAAATGTAGAAATTGTATAAGAAAAGCCACGATGCTGACCATAATCCCAACATTATGTTATTTAATATCGAATCCATACCTCCGCCAATTAGAACTCCGAATACAATCGTCGCAAAAAGTCCGACAAATATATCAATCTTTAACAATGCTTTTTGTTTTCTGACTCTCCAAGAAATTTCGCTAAAGATATAAACACCGACCATGCGAACCATTGCCTGCACCGCTAGTCTTCCTGCCAATTCGGAATCAACAAACGCAGTGGCGATCATCATCGTCACAAAAAAGTACCCCAGGAATAGCGTGATCTTTTTAAAGAATTGAATCATTATTTGTTTTAATTTTTAATGCCACGTTTATTAAGGCAAAGCTCGTAAATCGTCTTCAAGTTTTTTTCTGACATTTCCATCTTGTAATCAAGATTAGAGCCATTCAACGCATCGTAGACCTTTGAAGCACTCTCGCCTGCTTGTTTGGCACATACCTTCCTTATTTCCGATGGTCGCCATTGGAACCAATAGAACCACCCAAAGACTATTAAGAGCAACGTGATGACCCAGACAAACGTTTTATTATGATTCCCGAATGTGAATTTTTGTATTTCCATCTCTAATCAAATACTAACTCAGACTAAGAGTGTTTACAAGCCTAATACTGTGGCTGAATGCTAAGTGAGGCTAAGTGGAGTAACTGTCAGATGATTAAGACAATGACCGTATGCGAAGCAATGCCATTATCAAAAAGACTCTCCAAAACAAGCTTAGGAAACATAGAAGATTAGCAAAGATGACTCAAGAAGATCTTGCCGAGAAAATTGGTATGAGTAGAGCTTATGTTGGTTATATTGAACAAGGTAGGAATATCCCGTCACTAAATACAATTGATAAGATTGCCAGGGCTTTAAAGATTAAGGTTTCAGAGCTGATTGAATAGACTATTTGAATTTTAAGTTTTTTATGGTTGCGGAACCTTGTTCGAGCTTGAATCCAAATGATATTGGCTTTATATCCATTTTAAGAGATGCAATATTTTCAGTTTTTGTATATCCACGAAGGATATCGAATTTCGTTTCATATTGATCGATCGCAATCTTGCAATTTACTTGCTTGTTTACGGTAGATGATTTTCTTTCTTCTCCAATATCATCAATATATGACCAAGATTCAGCCCCGTCGTTCTTTAGAAGTATCCCATTACCCCTATTACTATCAGGCTTTCTTGTGTCTGTTCTAAACATGAAATATCTATCTCCTGGTGGAGTGGCGGTGTTGGTGTAGGCAATAAAATTCAGCAAACCATCATTTTCAAGTATTGTCGCTTTGTAATCTATCTCGATTTTCTTCTTTTTGTTTGTTTGTATATTTTCAAAAATTGTCACATTACTGTTATTTTTTAGAACGAGTCCACCCTTTTCAAGTAAACAATCACCGGAATCGACACGAATTACATTATTTCCAAATAATCTCAATCTTGAATCAATAGTTTGTTTAACAGTATTAAGATGTTCATTCGCATTTTGGGTGAGGTTAGGATCGCGTTCAAAAAATAGGTTGTTTTTTATTTGTGCGGATGCTTTTTGTATTGAATCGATAATTCCGGCATCCACTGATAAACCGAATCTATTTGCAAGCTCACCTATAGCCTCTTTGATATTATCGACAGTATCAAATTGAAGAGCACTGAGATATGTGTTTACGCTCCCGATGATTTCTTTTGAAAGGGATACAACACTTAATTCCGTATCAGTAATTGGCACCTGTATTCCTCTCTTTACTGAAGACAAATCGATTGTCACATTTAATTTATCCCAAGGTGGTGTAATTTCTAAAAGACTATAATTCTTTAACTCATCTGGAATGTTTGTATCGCTTAATTTAAAAAGGTATCTAATAAATGAACGTTTTGCATTTTTAATATAGTTTACGAGCTCTGGTTTAATACCACCTAGGTTTGAGGACGATAAACTAATTGGGTGTAGGCCTTCTCCGTGGATCCATGTGTCAAAGTTGTCTTTCACATTCACCAGTTCATCAAATAGAAGCTCGCTGTGGTGTTCAAACAGACCAATCTGCATAAAGTGTTTGTAAATTGAATTTAGAGCGATGTGAACTAGCGCAATTTTTTCTTCATTTTCGCTCATGATAATGGGTAGCGAAGGTATTTTATTATTTGTTGAATAGTCAATTCTCGATTTTATTGCTTGAATTAGTTGGAAGTGATTGTGTCTCGATGCTTCGATCAAATACCAAATAAATTTTTCCACCTTAGGAGTCATTTTGATATTTTTTATATTTAACACTATTTCTAGGTACTCTTTAAGTTCCTCACCATTTGGTTTCGCGACAAACACTTTCTCCGAAAATAGAGTGTGATAATTAGAGTTGAAATCAGTAGCCTTTTTGTATGTTTTTTTGCCGGTGATAAAAATAAAGTGGGCGTTCGATAAAGTAAATAAGTTTTTTAGTTTTTTTATCGCCTCCAATACTTGATTTGGCCCAGCTTTTGCACCCGTACCTTCATCATCATAATAATCGAGCTCATCGAAAATAAATATTATTTTTGGTTTTCTTTCACTCTTTGTCAGCTTTTTAATAGTGAGATGAACTTGAAGGAAATTTGATAATTTTTTACTTATGTCTATTACCCCTTTTCCTGTTTGTGGTAGCTCAAGGGTCTCTATTATTTTTGATAATTCACTTGAGTAATCCTCAATAGAATATCCTGCTTTTATAAAAATCTCTTCATTGTTAAATGTATTTTTTAACTCCGCAGAAAGAGCAATCTTTGAAGCAATCAAAGAACTCTGTGCACCAAAAGAAGTTGTGCCTTTTATACTTGCTACCCCTTCGTCGTTTATATACTCTTTTTTAATAAATTCAGTAGCGTTAATAATCATCAAAAGCTTTTCGAGATCATCATTTTTTTTAATTCCCCGAGTTTTGATTTCTCTTGCTAATTGTGAAATTAGTTCTTTAATAATTTGTAAGGTGTCCAAGAACGAGTTATCCTGATTATTTTGCAGCGATTCTATGTGTAACGCGTTGATATATATTGGAAAAACTTGATTCTTTAAGTCCTTTAAAACCGTCATCACCGTTGTTGTTTTACCCGCCCCTCGATCTCCGCTAAGAATCAGACTTCCGTTTTCCCGTCTACTTATAAAATCTTTAATTCTTCCGTAGGCTGATCCCTTTATATAAACACTATTGTTGGGATCCGAATCAATATATATATCTCTCCATCTTATTATCCTGTCCCAGTTTTTAATTAAATCTAGTTTTGTGTTCGCCATAAACTGGTCGTATTTTAACAGGTGAGTAAAGAAATTGTATTATTAGAGTTCCATCCCCTAATGGGAGTATATAACGGCTGGCTTGTGAGATTGATTAAAGGCTGAATATAGGTATTTTAGTTCAGACCAGATTTGGTTCCATTCTGTCACCCTTGGGGTCACCATTAGCAATTATTGAGTTTCTATGGAACTAAACTTTTTCTTTTGGTGGTCTGTAATTTCTACAATCCTTTCATTAATTTTCCTTTTTACTTCGATATGGCAGTACCTCGAAGGAAAAAATGAAAAGAAAAGACATATTGCACAGATAAAAATTTGGATGCAACAAGCGAACGGCGTTCATTTTGCTTGTCAGAGAATTGTTCAGGATAACCTAGATAAGAGATATTCCACCACTTCAGACATCGCGAACGCTATATGGTCTCTCGACTCGACAGCGTTTTCTTTATATCAATCTTTATATGAAGAAAGGTGTATTGATGAGGAGGACTACAAGAAAGAACAGGTAGAAATTCGACAACAATTTAAGCCTGATTTGAAGATAAAAAAATAATCTACTTATAATTGATTTTTTGAACGCATTTTTTCCAAATCGTCAACCGTTCTTTAGAACCAAATGGGAGAATAGTAGAGAGAATTTAGATCAATAAAACTTTTATATGTTATTAATAAATACACCGAAAGTGATAGCTTTTCTCCGAGATTATATTCACTGATAACCCTTGTAATAATCTTAATTTCCTCAGGATGTTTAGTTTCGAATAAGGTCATGGGGAAAATTCAGTAGAATTTTATCCACGGCGACTCCTGCTGGAATCACCATTGGGATTATTCTCCGGCATACTTATGGGTCAGCCGTGTCTATTTAATCTCCTTAACTTTTGTGAATTTGATTTTATACTGATGACCACCTTCAGGATTCAACTGGATACCTGTATATAACCATCCTTCAGTTGGTGCAACAAAACTCGTAATCTCATCACAGTTAAATACTACCTCCATTGTCTTATCGTCAGGTTCTAAGAAAACAATATCTTTTCCTCCCATCTTTATTAAATTTTCTTCGATCGTTTTTTTTACTATGTCTTTATTCATATTAGTTTAGTTAACAACCAATATTTCTTCTTTATTTGCACCTAGTGGTACCTCCTTGTGAGATATTGATTGAACAATACCCAATTGTAATGCTTTTTGCGCAGTAAGAGTAGTTCCAGACTTCATCATTTTTTGCACACCTTTAAAGGTTATTGCTGAGTTTTCCGAGACAAATTGTGCTATACGGGCATTTTCTGTCACTAAAGCAGACAATTGTTCCTTTAGCCCTTTTTCGTCATAGGCTATTGCTGGAGCGGTGGCGCCATGAAGATAAAATTTGGCATACGACTCCGCGCTTCTTTCTTTTGCGGATAAGTAGATTACATTAGCGATTGAATCAATATTGTTATTTGCGTGGATAGCGATAGGGATCAGTGAATTTTGTATCACGGAAGCGATAGTGAATCCTTCTTGTATACTTCCTCCCAACGATGAAAAAAAGATAATAATCTTCGTGGCTCCAACTGTTTCTGCGTTTTTAATAGCTTGGACAAATTTATTACCGAAATTCTGTTCAATTACTCCTGCAAAAATAATGTAGTAATCCATGTTGCCAATTATAGCTTAGAATATTTAATTATCCATTAAATAAACTCGGAGGAACAGTTCCATAACCTATTGGTAGTAAAAGAAAGCTGAAGTTTGGAGATTGTTAATCGTGTGATAAATGGACCTGAGTTCTTCCCAGACATAGTTTCATTCCAGCAGCCCTGGGGGTGGCCACAGATAAAAAGTTTTTTTCTTCTCTAGAGAGTTTTAATCTTTTTTTTCAACAATACTCCCCAAGACATTCCGCCTTCCTCCATCACTAAAGGGGGGTTATTTTCATCAATTTTCAAATGCGTACCTTTACAACTAGTTTTATTGCAACCAGTTAGAATAAGCTATGACTGACAAAGTTATCGAGACGGCTCCAAAAATACTGGAGTCAATAAAAAAATCAAAGAAAATTTTGCTCCACTGCCACCCATATCCTGATGCGGACAGTATTGGCTCGGTTTTAGCGATGACCTTGGCTCTTAAGAAAATGGGGTTGGAGGTAATCCCTATTTTGGGAGACTCGGAGTATCCAGATGACCTGTCTGTGCTTCCTCATCACGATTTACTAGTCAAGAAAAACTATTCTGAAATTGATAAAGGTGAGTTTGATTTGTTTATTATTTTGGATAGCTCGACTTTGGGTCAGGTATCACGACTGGCAGAAGTAAAAATTCCCAAAAACATGAAGACGGTAGTAATAGACCATCATGTTACAAACCTTAAGTATGGAGATATTAACTTGGTTGATGAAACATATACCGCTACCAGTCAAATTATTTATGATTTGTTTATAAGATGGGGTGTGGAAATTGATAAAGATATGGCGGTTT